>Ga0102593_1000366_pt1 | contig 88784 bp, 85 predicted proteins | sample AraplaCol_mMS_r2_2_FD_76862 | JGI IMG/M metagenome (GOLD analysis project Ga0102593, IMG submission 76862) | Arabidopsis root microbial communities from North Carolina, USA - plate scrape MF_Col_mMS_r2 (SPADES assembly) (version 2) | ecosystem: Host-associated > Plants > Roots > Endosphere...
AGCACCGAGCACCGAGCACCGAGCACCGAGCACCGAGCACCGAGCACCGAGCACCGAGCACCGAGCACCGAGCACCGAGCACCGAGCACCGAGCACCGAGCACCGAGTACCGAGTACCAAGCACCAAGCACCAAGCACCAAGCACCAAGCGGACGGTGCTATCGTCGCAGGTCGGCGGCGCGGCACCGGCGCCGAACTTGCCTCCGCGCCGTCAGCCCGCCTTGCGCCGGCGGGCCGGCTGTTTGCCGCCGAGCGCCGCGCATTGCGCGTGGCACGGGCAGCCGGCTTCGTGATCGTTGACCATGCCGGTCGCCTGCATCAGCGCATAGCAGATCGTCGAGCCGACGAACTTGCAGCCGTACGCCTTCAGCGCCTTGCTGAGCGCGTCGGACTGCTCGGTCGATGCGGGCGCGTCGCGGTATGACTGCCACGCATTCTGGACCGGCGTATCGCCGACGAACGACCACAGGAACGCGGCGAGCGACCCATGCTCCTCCCGGATGCGCTGCACGGCGCGCGCGTTGGTCACCGCCGATTCGACCTTCGCGCGGTTGCGCACGATGCCCGGGTTCTCCAGCAATTTCTCGATGCGCTTGGGCGTGAAGCGTGCGACGGCATCGACGTCGAAATCGGCGAACGCTTCGCGATAGCCCGCGCGTTTGTTCAGGATCGTCGACCACGACAGCCCGGCCTGCGCGCCTTCCAGGATCAGCATTTCGAACAGGTGGCGATCGTCGTGCGACGGCACGCCCCACTCGGTATCGTGATAGTGAGCGTCCGCTTCCGTCTTCACCCAGTTGCACCGCTGCGACATCGTCTGCCTCGTTTTCAGTGTCGATTCGATCGCGCCAGCATAGCGGAAGCCCTTTTGGCGGGATAGCCGGCCGAACGGCAGATGGGCGCGCGGCGCCGATCCGGTTAAGCTTGGCGCCTGTTCGAATCAGCGGGATGAAGGCATGGCGGCATTACTTTTTGCGATCGGCATCGATGGCGGCGGCACAGGCACGCGCGCGGTACTGGCCGACCGGCACGGGCGCGAACTGGCGCAGGGGCGTGGCGGCCCGTCGGGGCTCGGTCTCGGCATCGAGCGGGCATGGGCGTCGATCGGCGCGGCGTGCGCGGACGCCTTCGCGCAGGCCGGTCTCGCATTCGACTGGTCGCAGTGCGCGCTCGGCTGCGGGCTGGCCGGCGTCAACAATGCGGCGTGGCTCGCTGCATTCCGCGCGCAGGCGCCGCTCGGCGCGCTCGCGATCGAGAGCGACGCGTATACGACCGCCGTCGGTGCGCATGGCGGCGCGCCGGGGCTCATCGTCGCGCTCGGCACCGGCAGCATCGCGGCGGCGCTCGACGCGGCCGGCGCGTGCCGAATCGCGGGCGGCTTCGGCTTTCCGTCCGGCGACGAGGCGAGCGGCGCGTGGCTCGGCGTGCGCGCGCTCGCCTACGCGCAACAGGCGCTCGACGGCCGCGTGCCGCGCGATGCGTTCGCCACGGCCCTGCTCGCGGAAACGGGCGCGCAGGATCGCGATGCGCTCGTCCAGTGGTCGTGCGACGCGAACCAGACGATCTATGCACGTCTCGCGCCGATCGTGTTCGCGCACCGCACCCATTCGGTCGCGCGCGGGCTGATCGCGCAGGCCGGCGACGAAATCGGCAAGATGATCGACGCGCTCGATCCGCAGCAGGCGTTGCCGGTCGCGCTGTGCGGCGGACTGGCGGACGCGCTCGCGCCGGCCGTGCCGGCACGGCACGCCGCGCGGCTGCGCGCGCCGCTCGACGATTCGGCGCATGGTGCGCTGCGGCTCGCGCTCCAGGCGTTGCGGGCGGCGGAGGCGGGCTAAGCCAAGCCGAGCGGGGTGCCTACGGTGAATGCCGCGTCGCAGCAGCATCGCGGGCGGCGCCTGGCCGGCAACCGCCCGGCAACCGTCCGGCAACCGCCCGGCAACCGCCCGGCAACCGCCCGGCAACCGCCCGGCAACCGCCCGGCAACCGCCCGGTAATCGCCCGGCAATCGCCCGGCAACCGCCCGGCGCGCTACCGGGCACGACGTTAAAATGACGCTTCCTCCGTGCCCCGAGCGCCACTCTCCCGCCCCATGTACAAAGTCATCGCCACCGATCTCGACGGTACGCTGCTGAACAGCGACCACCAGCTCGACCCGTACACGATCGACACCGTTCGCCGGCTCGACCGCGACGGCGTGCAGTTCGTGATCGCCACGGGGCGCCACTATGCGGATGTCGCCGGCATTCGCGACGTGCTCGGCATCCGGCCGTACCTGATCACGTCGAACGGTGCGCGCGTGCATGCGCCGGACGACACGAAGATTCACGCGCAGGACATCGACGCAGCGATCGTGCGCAGCCTCGTGCAGCCGGCACTCGTCGGCGCGCACGGCCGCGTGATCGTCAATCTGTTTACCAACGACGGCTGGCTGATCGACCGCGACGCGCCGCACCTGCTCGAATTCCATCAGGATTCGGGCTTCCGGTACGACGTGATCGACATGGCCGCGCACGACGGCGCGGATATCGCGAAGGTGCTGTATATCGGCGAACCGGCCGACCTGGCGGTCGTCGCCGAGCAGATGCGCGTGCAGTTCGGCGACGCGCTGTACGTCACGTACTCGCTGCCCGACTGCCTCGAAGTGATGACCGCGAACGTGTCGAAGGGGCGCGCGCTGCGCGCGGTGCTCGCGCGGCTCGGCGTCGATGTCGGCCACTGCATCGCATTCGGCGACAACATGAACGACATCGATCTGCTCGAAACCGCCGGTCATGCGTTCATGATGAACAACGCGAACCCCGACCTGATCGCGCGGCTGCCGCACGTCCCGCGGATCGGCAACAACTTCGACGCGGGCGTCGCCCGCCATCTGCGCACGCTGTTCTCGCTGGAAGACGACGTCGTCGCGTCGTGAGCGTCCGCCCCGGGCGCGTGTCCCGCGCGGAAATGAAAAACGGGCGCCAGGGGCGCCCGTCGAAATTACCTGCCTCGATGTTCTTCGACAGCGTGAGGCTCGCTGCTCTGCTCGCTTGACCCCGTAGTGTTTTATTCGCTTGTGCGAGCGGATGCCGGCAGCAGGTCGACGGCGTCGTCACGCCCGGCGACCAGCGGGTAGATGATCCCCGCGAGTACCGCGCCGATCAGCGGCGCGACCCAGAACAGCCACAGCTGGCCGATCGCGTCGCCGCCCACGAACAGCGCGGGGCCGGTCGAGCGCGCCGGGTTTACCGACGTGTTGGTGACCGGAATCGAGATCAGGTGAATCAGCGTCAGGCACAGCCCGATCGCGATTGGCGCGAAGCCGGCCGGCACCCCGCGCTTGTCGGTCGCGCCGAGGATCACGAACAGGAAGAAGCCCGTCATCACGACTTCGCAGATGAACGACGCGGTGAGCGAGTAGTGGCCGGGCGAGCGATCGCCGAAGCCGTTCGTCGCAAAGCCGCTGCCGACGACGTCGAAACCCGGCTTGCCGGTTGCGATCAGGTACAGCACGAAGGCGCCGAGCGTGGCGCCGACGACCTGCGCGACGATGTACGGCGCGAGATCGCGTGCCGGGAAGCGGCCGGCGACCGTCAGGCCGACGCTCACCGCCGGATTCAGGTGGCAACCCGAGATGTGGCCGATTGCGAATGCCATCGTCAGCACGGTCAGGCCGAAGGCGAGTGCGACGCCGGCAAAGCCGATGCCGAGGCCCGGAAAGGCGGCGGCCAGCACGGCGCTTCCGCACCCGCCGAGCACCAGCCAGAACGTGCCGAATACCTCTGCAGCGAGACGCTGAGAAAGATTCATGTAAGGACCTCGTCCAAGTGGGTTGAAGACTCCGGACCACGCAACGGATTTATTTCGTCGTCCGGAATTGGTCTGGATTATAGGAAATGAATCGGGTTCGGGAGGGTAAACGATTGTTAAATTTGAATGGCTGACGAATGCCTTTTATTAGAATAAGTCCGCATTCTCGATATAGACGATTCGGTTAAAGATGGCAGCATTAATTTCGAAGGGCAGGGCGGCAGTGCGGATGACGTAACGGACGTTGGTGTCCCGGCCGGATTCGCCGGGGCCGCATCATCGAAAAGGGGAGTCGAAAAATGTCTCAATACGCGAAACTCAAGGCGCAGATCGCCGATCTGCAGGCCCAGGCGGACGACGTGCGCCGCCAGGAAGTGGCAGCGGTGATCGCCGATGTCCAGCGAATGATTGCCGAATATGGCCTGACGGCCCAGGACCTGGGCTTCGCGGAACGGGCGCGGCGCGGGCGTCCGCCGAAGAAGGCGCCGTTGCCGCCGAAATACCGCGATCCGAAGTCGGGTGCAACCTGGAGTGGGCGCGGCAAGCCGCCGAATTGGATCGTCGGCAAAAACCGCGATCGTTTCCTGATCGAGTGACCGAAGGCCAAATGGAAAGAGCCGCATCGACGATGCGGCTCTTTTGCTTTGCGCGTTTTTGCACGCCGATTTCGGCGCGGATTTACGGCCTATTTCCGCGCGGATTTTCGCGTCAGGCGCCCGCGACCCGGCGCAATGCCGGTTGCTTGGTTGCCGCGCACAGCGATTCGTAAGTCTCGACGTAACGCTGCGCCATTGCCTTCGCGCTGAAACGCGTGTCGAAACGCTCGCGGATCGCGGTGCGCGACAGGCTGTCGATCCGGTGCAGCGCGCCGACCGCGCCCTGCACGTCCTCGACGATGAAACCGGTCACGCCGTCCTCGATCACTTCCGGCACGGAGCCGCGGTTGAACGCGACGACCGGCGTGCCGCAGGCCATCGCCTCGATCATCACCAGGCCGAACGGCTCCGGCCAGTCGATCGGGAACAGCAGCGCCTTCGCGCCGGACAGGAACGCCGGCTTTTGTGCTTCGTTGATCTCGCCGATGAATTCGACGTGCGCCTGGCCGAGCAGCGGCTCGATCACTTCCTTGAAGTAGTCGGCGTCGGCCTTGTCGACCTTCGCGGCGATCTTCAGCGGCAGCCCGCTTTGCGCGGCGATGCGGATCGCGGTGTCGACACGCTTTTCGGGACAGATCCGGCCGAGGAACGCGAGGTATTCGGGCTTCACGTCCGGCTGCGGCGTGAGCAGCGTGTCGGGCAGCCCGTGATACACGGTGCCGGCCCACGCGGCCTGCGGCAGCGGCTTGCGCTGGTTGTTCGAGATCGACACGACCGGCGAATCCGGGAACGCGTCGAACACCGGCTGCAGCTCCGGCAGGTCGAGGCGGCCGTGCAGCGTCGTCACGTACGGCGTGTCGAGGCGCGACATCAGCGGGAACGGCAGGTAGTCGAGGTGAAAGTGCAGCACGTCGAATTCGTGCGCGACCCGGGCGACCTGCTCGAGGAGCCGCATATGGGGCGCCATCGAATCGCGGACCGACGGGTCGAGCCGCAGCGCGCGCGGCCACGCCGCCTCGAGACGGGCCGACGTGACGGAGTCGCCGCTGGCGAACAGCGTCACGTCATGGCCGAGTTCGACGAGCGCCTCGGTGAGGTAGGACACGACACGCTCGGTGCCGCCGTAGAGTTTCGGCGGGACGGCTTCGTACAGCGGCGCGATCTGGGCAATTCGCATGGATGTTCTCCTGTGTCGATCCGGGGCGCGATGGCGCCGGGGCGGATCCCGTACAAGGTTGCGGAACTTGCCGACGCACGCGGTTGGCGGTACGTGGCCGGGCTCTGGGCGGGTGCGCGGAGCGCCGGACGGCAAGCTGCGGGGCGGGCCGGCACGGCTCGCGCCGCCGCCCATTGGAGTCCATTATCGATATCGCCCTGAGGGGTTCGAGTGTTTTTTCAAACACTTAAGGCTTGTTACACGATGAAATACGCGAAAACCCCGAGAAAAAGGGCGCGGAATCGGGAATCGCGACAGCCATAACTATTGTTGCGCTATCGTGAAAAAGCACTATAATTTTTACCGATCCGATTGTCGGCAGCCTTGCCGGCAAGCCTTCCACCTCGTGCGTGGCGGCCATCGGAGCCCTTCGCAACCGAATTCGCGTTGCAACCCGTTTTTCCGATTCCTTTCAATTCGCCTTGTCGGAAAAATTCCTACACGGTTTACAGACAAATCCTGCACGGCATACGCCACTTCGCTGATACCGACATAAATCCCGTTTGGCCAAAATTCGCCCTGTAAGACTATAAACGAGCCGACTGAGCGCCCGGTGCGCGCTGATCGAGCAAACGTTTTCATAACATGAATGGCCAAAGCAAAGCTTTTTAACGGGGGAATCATGAGCGCTACCAGCGAAATGCTCAGTGAGATCAAAGAGGTCAACCTGTCGTACCTCCTCCTCGCGCAGCGACTGCTGCGGGAAGACAAGGCGATGGGCATGTTCCGCATGGGCATTTCTCAGGAACTCGCCGACGTGCTCGCCAACCTCACGCTCGCGCAGACCGTGAAGCTGGCCGCGTCGAACCAGATGCTGTGCCGCTTCCGCTTCGATGATCACGCGCTGCTGTCGTCGCTCGCCGACAAGGGCCGCAGCGATGTCGTCGCGCACGCCCACTCGGCCATCCTGATGGCCGGGCAGCAGGTCGAAGGCGTCCGCTGATCCATCCCGCCTTGCGTTTGTCCCGGCGCGCCGCGCCGGCCGGCAGCGTGTTGGCCATTCATTCGCACAACGTCAAGCGGACGGTTATCACCATGGCAAGCAAAAGCGTCGTGATCGAGGTGAAGGAAATCACCCTCGCCATCGAACTGATCGAACTGGGCGCCCGGCTGCAGCTGCTGGAGGCGGAGACGAGCCTGTCGCGGGACCGTCTGATCAAGCTGTACAAGGAACTGAAGGGCGTATCGCCGCCGAAGGGGATGCTGCCGTTCTCGACCGACTGGTTCATGACGTGGCAGCCGAACATCCACTCGTCGCTGTTCTACAACATCTACCGGTTCATGCAGGACCACGGCCGCTGCGACACGATCCAGTCGATCGTGAAGGCGTACCGGCTCTATCTGGAGCACGTGAACCTGTCCGGCGACGAGGCCGCGCTGAGCCTCACGCGGGCGTGGACGCTGGTGCGCTTCTTCGATTCGGGGATGCTGCAGATGACCCCGTGCACGCGCTGCGGCGGCCACTTCGTCGCGCATGCGCATGATCCGCATCAAGGTTTCGTGTGTGGCCTCTGCCAGCCGCCATCGCGCGCCGGCAAGACGCGCAAGGCCGCCGCCGCGCGCGCCGAACTGGCCGCCGCCGTGGCCTGAGCGCCGGGCCGGGCAAGGCCGGACGGGGCGCAAGCGGGGCCCGAGTGGCGCCCCGCAGGCCGCGCGAATCGTCCGCGCATTGCTGGTAAACACCGTCGGGCCGCCGCCGGGCGGCCGCGAAAGTTTTCCTGCCGACTGCCGTAAACCTGTTTAACGGCGGTCTCCCCGCCGGTCTTTCGTGAGGGACAGGCAGTGCTGATTATCGTGGGAACACTCGTGACGCTGTTGTCCGTCTTCGGCGGTTATGCGCTGGCAGGCGGGCATCTGGGCGCCTTGATCCAGCCCGTCGAGATCCTGATGATCGTGGGCGCCGGCGTCGGCGCGTTCATCCTCGGCAACGGCGGCAAGACCATCAAGGCCACGCTGCGCGTGCTGCCGACGCTCTTCAAGGGTTCGAAATACACGAAGGACGTCTATATGGAGCTGATGGCGCTGCTTTACGTGCTGCTCGCGAAGGCACGCAAGGAAGGCACGCTGACGCTCGAGGCCGACATCGACGATCCCGAAAAGAGCCCGATCTTCACGCAATACCCGAAGATCCTCGCCGATCGCCACATCGTCGAATTCCTGACCGACTACCTGCGCCTGATGGTGGGCGGCAACATGAACGCGTTCGAGATCGAGAGCCTGATGGACGAGGAGATCGAGACGCACCACACCGAAGGCGAAGGCCCGGCGCATGCGCTGATGCGCGTCGGCGACGCGATGCCGGCGTTCGGCATCGTCGCGGCCGTGATGGGCGTCGTGCACACGATGGCCTCGGCCGACAAGCCGCCCGCGGTGCTCGGCGCGATGATCGCGCAGGCGCTGGTCGGCACGTTCCTCGGGATCCTGCTGTCGTACGGGCTGATCGGGCCGCTCGCGAGCCTCGCGGAGCAGCGCGTCGCCGAGTCGACCAAGATGTTCCAGTGCATCAAGGTGACGATCCTCGCGACGCTGAACGGCTATGCGCCGGCGATCGCGGTGGAGTTCGGCCGCAAGGTGCTGTTCTCGACCGAGCGTCCGTCGTTCTCCGAGCTCGAAGAACATGTTCGCCGCGTGAAGGCGAAGTGACGCGGAGCGACCGATGAGCAAGAGCAAGGATCGCGCGATCGTCGTCAAACGGGTGGCCCCGGCGAAGAAGGGCCACCACGGCGGCGCATGGAAGCTCGCGTACGCGGACTTCATGACCGCGATGATGGCGTTCTTCCTGCTGATGTGGCTACTGAGCTCGGTCACGCCGGTGCAGCTGAAGGGGATCGCCGAATACTTCAACATGCCGCTGAAGGCCGCGATTCTCGGCAGCGGCGACCGCAGCTCGCAGGAGTCCAGCATCATCAACGGCGGCGGCCGCGACCTGTCGAGCGTCGACGCCGGCACGCTGCGCCGCACCGACGGCACGACGTCGCTCGCCGAGCGCCTCGCGAAGGCGGGCGACGACAATTCCCGGTCGCAGGCGCAGGGCGCGCAGGACCGGCTCGAGCAGACGCGCCTGCACGACCTGCAGATCAAGCTGATGGCCGCGATCGAGGCCAATCCGACGCTGCGCCAGTTCAAGCAGCAGATCCGCATCGATTCGACGCTGATGGGGCTGCGCATCGAGATCGTCGATTCCCAGAAGCGGCCGATGTTCGCGATGTCGAGCGACCACGTCGAGCCGTACATGCGCGACATCCTGCGCGAGATCGGCAAGACGCTGAACGACGTGCCGAACCGGATCATCGTCCAGGGCCATACCGACGCCGTGCCGTACGCGGGCGGCGAGGGCGGCTACAGCAACTGGGAGCTGTCGGCCGACCGCGCGAACGCGTCGCGCCGCGAGCTGATCTCCGGCGGCATGGACGAGGCGAAAGTGCTGCGCGTGCTGGGCCTCGCGTCGACGCAGAACCTGAACAAGGCCGATCCGCTCGATCCGGAAAACCGCCGGATCAGCGTGATCGTGCTGAATCGCAAATCCGAAGAAGCGCTGATGCGCGACGACGCGACGACGACGACGCTGTCCGCCGACGCGGCCGGCTCGAAGCTGCTCGCGCAGCAGCTCGGCGGCCCGACGCCGGCGGTGCGGCCGGTCGTGGCGAGCGCCGTCGCCGTGGCGCCGAAACCCTGACGTTTCCGAGACAGACATGATCCGAACCATTCTCGCCATCGACGACTCCGCGACCATGCGTGCGCTGCTGCAGGCCACGCTTGCGCAGGCCGGCTACGACGTGACGGTGGCGCCGGACGGCGAAGCCGGCTTCGACATGGCGGCGACGGCGCCGTACGACCTGGTCCTGACCGACCAGAACATGCCGCGCAAGAGCGGGCTCGAGGTGATCGCCGCGCTGCGCAAGCTGACCGCGTACGCGGACACGCCGATCCTCGTGCTGACGACCGAGGGCAGCGATGCGTTCAAGGACGCCGCACGCGACGCGGGCGCGACCGGCTGGATCGAAAAGCCGATCGACCCGGGCGTGCTCGTCGAGCTGGTCGCGACGCTGTCCGAGCCGGCTGCCTCCTGACATGAACGCGACGAATTCAACCGGTGACCGGGCATGACTCTCGACATCACTCAGTTCTACCAGACCTTTTTCGACGAAGCGGACGAGCTGCTCGCGCAGATGGAGCAGCTGCTGCTGAACCTCGACGTCGATGCGCCCGATCCCGAGGATCTGGCGGCGATCTTCCGCGCCGCGCATTCGATCAAGGGCGGCGCGGCGACGTTCGGCTTTTCCGCGCTGACCGATACGACGCACATCCTCGAATCGCTGCTCGACCGCGCGCGCAATCATGAGCTGACGCTGACCAAGGAAATGATCGACGCGTTCCTGGAAACCAAGGACGTGTTGTCCGACCAGCTCGTCGATTACCGCGCGAGCGCCGAACCGGACGCGGCCGCCGCCGCGACGATCTGCGCGAAGCTCGAACGGCTGAAGGCCGAAAGCGGCGCTGGGGCGCCTGCTGCGGCCGCCGAGCCTGCGCCGGCCGCGCCGGTTGCACCGGTCGCTGCCGTGGCGCCCGCCGTCGAACCCGCCGCTGCCGGCGATCGCGCCCCCGACCATGTGGTCGAACAGGCCGTCGCGGCCGCGCATCCGGCGGCCGACGCCGATGCCGGTGGCCCGCACCTGAAGATCACGCTGGTCGGCGTCGACGCGAAGGACCAGGCGCTGCTCACGGAAGAACTCGGCAACCTCGGCCGGATCGTCGGCCGCGAGGAAACGGGCGCGGACCTGTCGCTGTGGGTCGAATCGGACGTGCCGTCGGACGACATCGTCGCGGTGTGCTGCTTCGTGATCGACGAAAGCCAGATCCGCGTCGCGCACGGCACGGCGCCGGCCGCGCAGGCGGCGCCGGCCGCCGCGCAGGGTGCCGCCGCCGAGGCTGCCGAACCGGCCGCCGCCGCGCAGCCGGCACGCGTCGAGGTGTTCGCGCCGCCGCCGGCCGCGCCGCAACCGGCTGCTCCGGCGCCGGCCGAGCCGGCCGCAGCCGCCCAGCAGCCGCAGCCGCAGCCGCAACAACACGCTCAACCCCAGCCAGCCGAACACGCGACACCGGCCGCCGCCGCGCATCACGACGACAAGCGCGCGCGCCCGGCCGCCGCGGCCGCGGCCGGCGCCGAAGGCAGTTCGATCCGCGTCGGCGTCGAGAAGGTCGACCAGCTGATCAACCTCGTCGGCGAACTGGTGATCACGCAGGCGATGCTGGCCGAGACGGCGACCGCATTCGATCCGGCGCTGCACGACCGCCTGTTCAACGGGATGGCACAGCTCGAGCGCAACGCGCGCGACCTGCAGGAAGCGGTGATGTCGATCCGCATGATGCCGATGGACTACGTGTTCAGCCGCTTCCCGCGGCTCGTGCGCGACCTCGCCGGCAAGCTCGGCAAGCAGGTCGAACTGGTCACGTTCGGCCAGGCGACCGAGCTCGACAAGAGCCTGATCGAACGGATCATCGATCCGCTCACGCACCTGGTGCGCAACAGCCTCGACCACGGCATCGAGACCGTCGACAAGCGCGTCGCCGCCGGCAAGGACGCGGTCGGCCAGCTCGTGCTGTCGGCCGCGCATCACGGCGGCAACATCGTGATCGAGGTGAGCGACGACGGCGCGGGCCTGAACCGCGAGCGCATCCTCGCGAAGGCCGCGAAGCAGGGCATGCAGATCTCCGAGAACATCAGCGACGACGAAGTCTGGCAGCTGATCTTCGCGCCGGGCTTCTCGACCGCCGAGACGGTGACCGACGTGTCGGGCCGCGGCGTCGGGATGGACGTCGTGAAGCGCAACATCCAGTCGATGGGCGGTCATGTCGAAATCTCGTCGCAGGCCGGCCGCGGTACGACCACGCGGATCGTGCTGCCGCTCACGCTGGCGATCCTCGACGGGATGTCGGTCAAGGTGGGCAGCGAGATCTTCATCCTGCCGCTGAACTTCGTGATGGAGTCGCTGCAGCCGTCGAACGACGACATCTACACGGTCGGCAACGGCGAGCGCGTGGTGCGCGTGCGCGGCGAGTACCTGCCGCTGGTCGCGCTGCACGAGGTGTTCTCGGTCGAGGACGCGCGCACCGACCCGACGCAGGGGATCGTCACGATCATGGAAACCGAGGGGCGCCGCTTCGCGATGCTGATCGACGAGCTGGTCGGCCAGCAGCAGGTGGTCGTGAAGAACCTCGAAACCAACTACCGCAAGGTGCATGGCATCTCGGCGGCGACCATCCTCGGCGACGGCAGCGTCGCGCTGATCGTCGACGTCGCGGCGCTGAACCGCGAAACCCGTGCGACGCACGGCGCCCGAGCCGGCGCCGAGCTCGCCGTCTTCTGACTCTCGCCATTCAACCGATTGGGGGCAAACGTGTCTGCTGAAGTCCAAATGATCAATCCGGCCGCGGCGAATGCCGCGACGAGCCGCCGCGACGCGGCGCACGGCGATGCGACGGGCCAGGAATTCCTCGTGTTCACGCTCGGCGACGAGGAATACGGGATCGACATCCTGAAAGTGCAGGAAATTCGCGGCTACGACAGCGTCACGCGCATCGCGAACGCGCCCGAGTTCATCAAGGGCGTGATCAACCTGCGCGGGATCATCGTGCCGATCGTCGACATGCGGATCAAGTTCCACCTCGGCCGCGTCGAGTACGACCACCAGACCGTCGTGATCATCCTGAACGTGTCGAACCGCGTGGTCGGGATGGTGGTCGACGGCGTGTCGGACGTGCTGACGCTGCAGACCGATCAGATCATGCCGGCGCCGGAATTCGGCGCGACGCTGACGACCGAGTACCTGACGGGCCTCGGCACGGTCGACGGCCGGATGCTGATCCTGATGGACATCGAGAAGCTGATGTCGAGCCGTGAAATGGCGCTGATCGAGACACTCGGCGGGTAAGCGCGCCGCGCGCGCAGCAATTTCGGGAGAATCTGCAATGTTGCATAACTGGTCGATCCGCACGACGCTCACGGCGGTCGGACTCATCCTCGTGTGCCTGGCCGCCGCGGTCGGCGGGCTCGGCCTCTACGCGCTGAATCACGCGAGCCGTTCGCTCGACGAGATCGCGCACGTCGACCTGCCGGCGATCCACACGCTGGACGACACGGCCGCGTACCTGTTGCGCTCGCGCGTCGCGCTCGATCGCTTTCGGACGCTGACCGAAGCCGGCAATGCGGCCGACGCGGCGAAGGTGCTCGACCGCGCGCAGGAGCTGTATGCGAAGTCGAACCAGAACTGGCAGACGTTCCAGTCGACGCCGAAGCTCGGCGTCGAGCAGGCGCTCGTCGACGAGCTCACCGCGCGTTACACGACGATCATGAAGGAAGGCGTCGAGCCCGAATTCGCCGCGGCGCGCGCGGGCGACATGGCCGCGTACCACGCGATCGCCGACGCGAAGATCAGCCCGATGTTCGTCGCGTTCGACCAGACGGCGGCGGCCGTGATCGCCGCGCTGCAAAAGCGCGCGGAAGAACGCCAGGCCGCGACGCAGTCGCAGATCTCGATGATGATCGCGCTGATCGCGGCCGGCATCGCGCTCGCGTTCGTCGTCGTGATCGTGATCCGCTTCGTGCTGCGCGGGCTGATCGTCCAGCCGATCGAGGACGCGATCGCGCACTTCGAGCGCATCGCCGGCGGCGACCTCACGCAACCGGTGAGCGTGTTCAGCACGAACGAGATCGGCCGCCTGTTCGGCGGCATCAAGCGGATGCAGGACGCCGTCACGACGATGGTGCAGGCCGTGCATCGCGGCACCGAATCGATCGACGTCGGCGCGCGAGAGATCGCCACCGGCAACATCGACCTGTCGCAGCGCACCGAGGAGCAGGCCGCCTCGCTGCAGGAAACCGCGTCGAGCATGGAGCAACTGACGGGCACCGTGCGGCAGAACGCGGAAAACGCGCGGCAGGCGAGCCAGCTCGCGGTGAACGCGTCGGACATCGCGACGCAGGGCGGCGACGTGGTCGGCCAGGTCGTGTCGACGATGCAGGACATCGCGGCGAGCTCGGGCAAGGTCGTCGACATCATCGGCACGATCGAGGGCATCGCGTTCCAGACCAACATCCTCGCGCTGAACGCGGCCGTCGAAGCGGCGCGGGCCGGCGAGCAGGGCCGCGGCTTCGCGGTGGTCGCGGGCGAGGTGCGTTCGCTCGCGCAGCGCAGCGCGAGCGCCGCGAAGGAAATCAAGCAGCTGATCGGCGATTCGGCCGAGAAGGTCGACAGCGGGTCGGCGCTCGTCGCACGCGCCGGCGCGACGATGGACGAGATCGTGCAGGCGGTGCGCCGCGTGACCGACATCATGGGCGAGATCAGCGCGGCATCCGACGAGCAGTCGACCGGCATCGAGCAGGTCAACCGTGCGGTCGGCCAGATGGATGCGGTCACGCAGCAGAACGCGGCGCTCGTCGAGCAGGCGGCTGCCGCGGCCGCGTCGCTCGAGGAGCAGACGCGCCAGATGAAGGCGATCGTGTCGGGCTGGCGCGTCGCGGGCGGCATCGCGCTCGCGCCGGCGCGCGGCGTCGCGCGGCCGGTGGCCCATGAACCGGCGGCGCTGCCGTCGGACGTGCGCCACGACGCGCCGGTCGCCGCGCTGCCGGCGCCGGCCGCGGCCCAGCCGGCCGCACGGCGCGGCGCGCCGGCATCGCGTGCCGCTGCCCCCGCAGCCGCCGCGGCAGCGGCCGCCGAACCGAAGCGTGCGGCCGATGCGGCCGCGCGCACGCAGAAGGACGCACCGGCTGCCCGTGGCGGTACCGCCGCGGGCGGCTACGGCCCGCGTCTCGCGAAGACGGCCGCCGCGGCGGACAAGCCGGCCGCCAAGCCCGCGCTCGTGCGCCCGGCGCTGAACGGCGAGAAGCCGGCGCTGGCGGCCGCCGGCGCGTCGGACGACGACTGGGAGACCTTCTAAGCCATGTCGCACGCGCGCGCGCCGTTTCGACCCGATGCACCGGATGCCTCGCCTCGCGCGGGCGAGCCGGGGCGCGACTTCGCGTTCACCGGCGCGGATTTCGCACGCATCCGCGCGCTGATCCACCAACGCGCGGGCATCTCGCTGTCCGAGCACAAGCGCGACATGGCCTACAGCCGTCTCGCGCGACGGCTGCGGGCGCGCGGTCTCGACACGTTCCGTGACTACCTCGACCTGCTCGAGCAGGAAGACGATCCGCTCGAGTGGGAAGCGTTCACCAACGCGCTGACGACCAACCTGACCGCGTTTTTCCGCGAGTCGCACCATTTCCCGATCCTGTCGGAGTTCGTGAAATCGCGGCCGGCGCCGGTGTCGGTCTGGTGCTCGGCGGCGTCGACCGGCGAGGAGCCGTACTCGATCGCGATCACGCTGATCGAGGCGCTCGGCGACACGGCCGCGCGCAACGCATCGATCCTCGCGACCGATCTCGACACGCAGGTGCTCGCGAAGGCCGAAGCCGGCATCTATACGTACGACCAGGTCAAGCACCTGTCGCCGGAGCGGCTCAAGCGCTTCTTCCTGAAGGGCACGGGCGCGCAGGCCGGCCGCGTGAAGGTGCGCCCCGAGCTGCGCGCGATGATCCGTTTCGAGCAGTTGAACCTGACCGACGCGGACTACGGGATCGCGAAGCCGTTCGACGCGATCTTCTGCCGCAACGTGATGATCTATTTCGACAAGCCGACGCAGGGGCAGGTGCTGTCGCGCTTCGAGCCGCTCGTGAAGCCGGGCGGGCTGCTGTTCGCCGGCCATTCGGAGAACTTCACGTACGTGACGCAGGCGTTCCGGCTGCGCGGGCAGACGGTGTACGAACTGACGCGCGACGCCGCGCAGGGCGCGCGGCCGCGCGGCGCGCCGACGAGCGCGGCGGCCGCGATGCCGGCGCCCGGGCGCGCGCGGGCCGCGGGCGGCGCGCCGGCCTATGGAGAGCGCGGATGAGCGCCCTGCCGATCGCGACCAATCGCTACTTCGACAACCACTTCGAGCGCCCCGGCGTGAAGCTGTTGCCGAACGAGTTCTACACGACCGCCGAGGACATGGTGCTGATGACCGTGCTCGGCTCGTGCGTCGCCGCGTGCCTGCACGACCCGTACGCGGGCATCGGCGGGATGAACCACTTCATGCTGCCGGACGACGGCGCCGATCCGGGCGCGGCCGCGTCGGAATCGATGCGCTACGGCGCGTATGCGATGGAAGTGCTGATCAACGAGCTGATCAAGGCCGGCGGGCGCCGCGAGCGCTTCGAGGCGAAGGTGTTCGGCGGCGCGGCCGTGCTGGCCGGGATGACGACGATCAACATCGGCGATCGCAACGCGGATTTCGTGCGCCGCTATCTGGCGCTGGAGCGCATCCGCATCACCGCGGAAGACTTGCAGGGCGTGCATCCGCGCAAGGTCGCGTTCATGCCGCACAGCGGGCGCGCGATGGTGAAGAAGCTGCGGCTGCAGGTGCCGGGCGTGACCGAGCGCGAAGCCGCGCTCGCGCGCGAGGCCGATCGCCTCCGCGCCGCACGGACCCGCGCGCAGGTCGAGCTGTTCGCCGCGAAGCGGCCTGCCGCGCCGCAACCGGCGCGCCCGCGCATCGAGCTGTTCGGCGGGCGCGGCACGGCGCCGGGCGCCGGGAGCCCGGCCGCGGGGAGCCCGTACGCCGCGAACCTATCAAGAAAGCAGGAGGCCTGACCGCAGTGCAGAAGATCAAAGTGTTGTGCGTCGACGATTCGGCGCTGATCCGCAGCCTGATGACCGAGATCATCAACAGCCAGCCCGACATGACGGTGGTCGCGACCGCGCCCGATCCGCTCGTCGCGCGCGAGCTCATCAAGCAGCACAACCCCGACGTGCTCACGCTCGACGTCGAAATGCCGCGCATGGACGGGCTCGACTTCCTCGAGAAGCTGATGCGCCTGCGGCCGATGCCGGTCGTGATGGTGTCGTCGCTGACCGAGCGCGGCTCGGAAATCACGCTGCGCGCGCTCGAACTCGGCGCGGTGGATTTCGTCACGAAGCCGCGCGTCGGGATTCGCGACGGGATGCTCGACTACGCGGAAAAGCTCGCCGACAAGATCCGCGCGGCGTCGCGCGCGCGCGTGCGCCAGGCGCCGCAGCCGCAGGCCGCCGCGCGCTCGGCGGACAGCGCCGCGGCCGCGCCGATGATCAACAACCCGCTCGTCAGTACCGAGAAGCTGATCATCATCGGCGCGTCGACGGGCGGCACCGAGGCGATCCGCGAAGTGCTGACGCCGCTGCCGCCGGATGCGCCGGCCGTGCTGATCGCGCAGCACATGCCGCCCGGCTTCACGAAATCGTTCGCGCAGCGGCTGAACGGCCTGTGCCGGATCGCGGTGAAGGAAGCCGAGCACGGCGAACGCGTGCTGCCGGGCCATGCGTACATCGCGCCGGGCCATGCGCACCTGTTGCTCGCGAGAAGCGGCGCGAACTATATTGCGCAACTGTCGGACGAGCCGCCGGTGAACCGGCACCGCCCGTCGGTCGACGTGCTGTTCCGCTCGGCGGCGACGCACGCGGGCAAGAACGCGATCGGCGTGATCCTCACCGGGATGGGCCGCGACGGCGCGGCCGGCCTGCTGGAAATGAAACGCGCGGGCGCTCACACGTTCGCGCAGGACGAAGCGAGCTGTATCGTGTTCGGGATGCCGCGCGAGGCGATCGCGCTCGGCGGCGCGGACGAGGTCGCACCGCTCGCCGACATGAGCCGCCGCGTGATGGCGCGCCTGGCGACGATGGGCGACCGCGTGCAGCGCGTGTGAATGGAATGTCACGGGGCGCGTGCCACGATACGCGCCTCGACGGAAACGAATCTGGAAAGGAACGACGATGGACAAGAGCATGAAAATCCTGGTGGTGGACGATTTCCCGACGATGCGCCGGATCGTCCGCAACCTGCTCAAGGAACTGGGCTACACGAACGTCGATGAGGCGGAGGACGGCGCGGCCGGCCTCGCGCGGCTGCGCGGCGGCGGCTTCGACTTCGTGATCTCGGACTGGAACATGCCGAACCTCGACGGCCTCGCGATGCTGAAGGAAATCCGCGCGGACGCGACGCTCACGCACCTGCCGGTGCTGATGGTCACGGCCGAGTCGAAGAAGGAGAACATCATCGCGGCCGCCCAGGCCGGCGCGAGCGGCTACGTCGTGAAACCGTTCACGGCCGCGACGCTCGACGAGAAGCTGAACAAGATCATCGACAAGATGGCCAAGGCCGGGAGCTGAACGTGAACGAGCCGATCCATGCGGCGCTCGCCGGCGCGGCGATCAACGCCGACGGCCATGCCGAAGGCGCCGATTACGCGAGCGACCGGATCCTCGCGCGCATCGGCCACGTCACGCGCACGCTGCGCGATTCGATGCGCGAGCTCGGGCTCGACAAGCATGTCGAGCGCGCGGCGGAAGCCGTGCCCGATGCGCGCGACCGGCTGCGCTACGTCGCGACGATGACCGAACAGGCCGCCGAGCGCGTGCTGAATGCGATCGAGATCGCGAAGCCGGTGCAGGAGCGCATCCAGAACGAAGCCGAGGCGCTCGACGCGCGCTGGGCGCAGTGGTATGCCGCGCCGATCGAGCACGCGGAAGTGCGCGAGCTGATGGACGATACGCGCACGTTCCTGCGCACGCTGCCCGAGTCGACGTCGGCGACCCGCGCGCAACTGCTCGAGATCATGCTCGCGCAGGATTTCCAGGACCTGACCGGGCAGGTGATCAAGAAGATCATGGACATGGTCTACCTGATCGAGCAGCAGCTCCTCACCGTGCTCGTCGAGAACATCGCGCCGGAGCGGCGCGAGCAGTTCGCGGCCACCGCGGCCGCGCTGGCGGCCGAGCAGATGAGCGCGACCGGCAGCCCCGAATCGCTGCTGAACGGCCCGCAGATCGCGCCGGAAGGCAAATCCGACGTCGTTCAGGACCAGGGGCAGGTCGACGACCTGCTCGCGAGCCTCGGCTTCTGATCCTGCCGCGGCGCATCCGCGCGCCGGGTTGCCGGGCGCCCCGTCCCCGCGGGGCCGCCGATGCGCGCATTCCCCCTTTCCCGCCTCGTTCTCCCGCCCGCCGCGCTTGCGCGGCGCGGTGTCATCCTGCGTCGAATTGACACTTCGCCACACTCCGCAGGCATACTACGCGTCAGCAGCAACGTAGCGTCTCATTCGTAAGATTCATAAGTTGGCAGGCGGCGCGTGCCGACGGCGGCGCCGTCGGCAACGAAGCCAGTCCCTTGGGGGGGAACGTGAAGCTGAAACGCTTGGGCTGGACCGTCGCGCACGCGACGGCTGCAATGGGTGTGCTGTGGGCCGTCCACGCACATGCGGAACTGGGCGGCGCGCCGATGTCGCCGCCGGCGGACGATCAGGCCGCCACCGTGCGCGCGCTGCAGCGCGCCATGCGCTCGGCGGACGGCGCGCAGGCCAGCACGGCCGCCTATACCGTCCGCGAGATCACGCTCGGATCGGGCACCGTCATCCACGAATACACGTCGGCCGCCGGCAGCGTGTTCGGCCTCGCGTGGCGCGGGCCGACGATGCCGGATCTCGCGTCGCTGCTCGGCAGCTATTTCCCGCAGTACACCGCCGGCGTCCAGGCGGCGCACCAGGCGCGCGGCTGGCGCGCGCCGGTGGCCGTCGAGACGAGCGGCCTCGTGATCCGGACGGGCGGCCACATGGGCGCCTTCTCCGGCCAGGCGTGGCTGCCGTCGGCGCTGCCCGCCGGCGTGGCCGGCACCGATATCCAGTGACAGCGGGAGAGCGATCTTGAGCATTCCTCGTACATTCAAGCGCTGGCTCGGCGTGCTGGGCCTCCTGGCCGCGACGGCCGTGCTCGTGACGGCATGCGGCGGCGGCGATGGCGGCGGTTCGGGCAACGGCGGCAATGCCGGCAATACGGGCGGCAACGGCTCGGGCGGGTCCGACGGCAACAGCGGCAACACGGCCGTCGTCACGGTCGGCGCCGGCGCCGCGAACGTGATCAACATCCCGACCATCAGCCTGAAGATCTGCGTGCCGGGCACGTCGAACTGCCAGGTCGTCAACAACGTGCTCGTCGATACCGCGTCCTACGGGCTGCGGCTCGTCGGCAGCGCGGTGGCGGGCGTGCACGACAGCCTGCCGCAGGTGACGAGCGGCGGCGCGCCGGTCGCCGAATGCGGCAAGTTCGTGTCGAGCTACACGTGGGGCTCGGTGCGCACCGTCGACCTGTCGATCGGCACCGAGCAGGCGAGCTCGCTGCCCGTGCAGATCATCGGCGACCTCGGCACGACCAACGTACCGAGCTCGTGCACGAACGGCGGCGCGTCGGCCAACTCGACCGGCGCGCTCGGCGCGAACGGGATCCTCGGCATCGGGCCGGCGCCGTACGACTGCGGCACGACCTGCGCCACGTCGACGTCGACGAGCAACAACTACTACGCGTGCCCGAACGGCGACAACGCGCGCTGCACGGTCGCGCTCGTGCCGCTGGCGCAGCAGGTGGCGAATCCGGTGCATCGGTTCGCGAACAACGACGGCGTGAGCGTGCAGATGCCGGCCATCTCCGACAACGGGCAGGCAAGCGCGACCGGCACGCTGACGTTCGGCCTGCCGAACCTGAGCGGCAAGACGGTGATGACGTCGACCACGACCGGCGACGTCAGTGCGACGTTCCAGGGGCGCAGCGTGACCGCGTTCTTCGATACCGGCTCGAACGCGTATTTCTTCAACGATTCGGCGCAGACGGTCTGTTCGAGGAATACGGAGTTCTACTGCCCGTCGGCGACGACCACCTATTCGGCCACGCTGAGCGGCCAGAACGGCGCGTCAGGTACCGTGTCGATGCCGGTCGCGAATGCGGATTCGCTGTTCTCCAACCCGTCGACGTTCGCGTTCAACGACATCGCGGGCCCGTTCGGCTCGTCCAGCTGGCTCGACATCGGCATGCCGCACTTCTACGGCAAGACGATCTACTTCGGGATGGACAAGACCGCGAGCGGCGGCCCGCAGCCGTTCGTCGCGTTCTGACGCGGCACGGCCGGACGCAGGAACGAGGGGGGCGAGCGATCGCCCCCTTTTTTTCGGCCCGGCGGCCTTGAGGCTACGGACCGGCGCGCTGCCGGGCGCCGGCATAGCGTCTACGATGTAAGACCGGCACCGGTGCCGGCACGACATCGAGGAGACAGCGCCATGAACCCGCGTATCCAGCGCATCACGCCGTTCCTGTGGTTCGACCGCGACGCCGAGGCGGCGGCCGGTTTCTACGTATCGGTGTTCGACAACGCGCGCATCGTGCACGTCGCGCGCTACGGCAAGGCCGGCGCGCACGCGTCCGGCAACGCCGAGGGCGCGGTGATGACCGTGGCGTTCGAGCTCGACGGGCAGGCGTTCGTCGCGCTGAACGGCGGCCCCGTGTTCCAGATGACGCCGGCCGTGTCGTTCGTCGTCAACTGCCGCGATCAGGCCGAAATCGACCATTACTGGGCGCGCCTGTCCGAAGGCGGCGACGAGCGCGCGCAGCAATGCGGCTGGCTGCGCGACCGCTTCGGCGTGTCGTGGCAGGTCGTGCCCGTGCAGATGGCCGAGCTGGTGACCGGCGACCCGGCCCGCGCCGAGCGCGTGATGGCGCAGGTGATGACGATGAAGAAGCTCGATCTCGGCGCGCTGCAGCGGGCGGCGGCCGGCTAGGGCCAGCGCAAGCCCGTTGTCGGCGTGAACAGGCCCGAGGCCGCTTCGGTCGGTCGGGCCGCCCAAGGCCGGCGGCCGGCCGTTTCGTTCCGATGCGCGACATCGTTGCGTCGAGGCCGATTTCCCGCCTTCCCCGGCCGCCGGTTCACCGTTCCCCCGTATCGCGCCACCGCGGTCCCGCTGGCCGCCGCCGCTTCGCCGACGCGCCGGCCGCCCCGTTTTCCCGCCGCGCCGCGCGGCGTTCCGCCCCCGCTCCAGCCGCGTTCGCGGCGGTTCGCCCGATTCCCCGAAATACCCCCCTTTCCCGGCTTTGCTCGACCGATCGGCGTTTGACGCCTCCATGAATAATCGGTGTCACTGGAAAGCGGCATTCCGCCGTACCCGACTGGAGGCCCCGTGGCAGACGAGAGCGATCTCGACAAGACCGAAGCCGCCACTCCCAGGCGCCGCGAGAAGGCGCGCGAGGAGGGGCAGGTCGCGCGTTCGCGCGAACTGGCTTCGTTCGCACTGCTCGCGGCGGGGTTCTACGGCGCATGGTTGCTCGCGGGCCCGTCGGGCGCGCATCTGCAGGCGATGCTGCGCGGCGCGTTCACGTTCGATCGCGCGACCGCATTCGACACCCACCGGATGCTGTCGGCGGCCGGCAGCGCGAGCCTCGAAGGCTTCGCCGCGCTGCTGCCGTTGCTTGCGCTCACCGGCGTCGCCGCGCTGCTCGCGCCGATGGCGCTCGGCGGCTGGCTGATTTCGCAAAAAACGTTCGAGCTGAAGTTCGACCGCCTGAACCCGATCTCGGGCCTCGGCCGGATCTTCTCGATCCAGGGGCCGATCCAGCTCGGGATGTCGATCGCGAAGACGCTGGTGGTCGGCGGGATCGGCGGCATCGCGATCTGGCGCAGCAAGGACGAACTGCTCGGCCTCGCGACCCAGCCGCTCGGCGTCGCGCTGCCCGATGCGCTGCATCTGGTCGCCGTGTGCTGCGGCACGACGGTCGCCGGGATGCTGGTCGTCGCCGGGCTCGACGTGCCTTACCAACTCTGGCAGTACAACAAGAAGTTGCGCATGACGAAGGAAGAAGTGAAGCGCGAGCATCGCGAGAACGAAGGCGATCCGCACGTGAAGGGGCGAATTCGCCAGCAGCAGCGCGCGATCGCCCGCCGCCGGATGATGGCGGCCGTGCCGAAGGCCGACGTGGTCGTCACGAACCCGACGCACTTCGCGGTCGCGCTGCAATACACGGATGGCGAGATGCGCGCGCCGAAGGTCGTCGCGAAGGGCGTGAACCTCGTCGCCGCGCGCATCCGCGAGCTCGCGGCCGAGCACAACGTGCCGCTGCTCGAAGCGCCGCCGCTTGCGCGTGCGCTGTATCACAACGTCGAACTCGAGCGCGAGATCCCCGGTTCGCTGTACTCGGCGGTCGCGGAAGTGCTCGCGTGGGTCTACCAGCTCAAGCGCTTCCGTTCGGAAGGCGGCGCGTTCCCGGCGATGCCGGTCGATCTCGACGTGCCGGCCGAACTCGACAAGGGCACGTCGGTCGCCGCCGACGACGAGCGTGAAGAAGCCGAGGACACCCTCGGCAAGCAAGGGAACGCAGCATGAGCACCCCGACCACCGGCCTGTTCGCGAAGCGCCCGAACGTGCTGGCAGGCACGAACCTGCGCGCGCTCGCGGGCCCGATCCTCATCTGCATGATCCTGGGGATGATGATCCTGCCGCTGCCGCCGATGCTGCTGGATCTGCTGTTCACATTCAACATCGCGCTGTCCGTGATGGTGCTGCTCGTCAGCATGTACACGATGAAGCCGCTCGACTTCGCGGCGTTCCCGAGCGTGCTGCTGTTCTCGACGCTCCTGCGCCTGTCGCTGAACGTCGCGTCGACCCGCGTCGTGCTGCTCGAAGGCCACACCGGCCCCGACGCGGCCGGCCAGGTGATCGAGGCGTTCGGCCACTTCCTCGTGGGCGGCAACTTCGCGGTCGGCATCGTCGTGTTCGTGATCCTGATGATCATCAACTTCATGGTGATCACGAAGGGGGCGGGGCGGATCGCTGAAGTGTCCGCGCGCTTCACGCTCGACGCGATGCCCGGCAAGCAGATGGCAATCGACGCGGATCTCAACGCCGGCCTCATCAACGAGGAACAGGCCCGCAAGCGCCGCCTCGCCGTGTCGCAGGAAGCCGAGTTCTACGGGTCGATGGACGGCGCGTCGAAGTTCGTGCGCGGCGACGCGATCGCCGGCCTGATCATCATGGCGATCAACGTGATCGGCGGGCTGATCGTCGGGATGGTGCAGCACGACATGTCGTTCGCGGCGGCCGGCACCAACTACACGCTGCTGACGATCGGCGACGGCCTCGTCGCGCAGATCCCGTCGCTCGTGATCTCGACCGCGGCCGGCGTGATCGTGTCGCGCGTCGCGACCGACGAGGACATCGGCACGCAGATCACCGGCCAGCTGTTCACGAACCCGCGCGTGCTGAACATCACCGGCGCGATCATCGTGCTGATGGGGCTGATCCCGGGGATGCCGCACTTCGCGTTCCTCGCGCTCGGCGGCGGTGCGATCTGGCTGGCGCGTACCCAGACCAAGCGCGCGGCGGCCCGCAAGGCGGCCGGCGACGTGACCGACATCGCACCGCCCGCGGTGCTGCCGGCCGACAGCCACGAAGCGACCTGGGACGACGTGCAGCTGATCGACCCGCTCGGCCTCGAAGTCGGCTACCGGCTGATCCCGCTGGTCGACAAGAACAGCGACGGCGAGCTGCTCAAGCGCATCAAGAGCATCCGCAAGAAATTCGCGCAGGAAATCGGCTTCCTGCCGCCGGTGATCCATATCCGCGACAACCTCGAACTGCGGCCGAACGCGTACCGGATCGCGTTGAAGGGCGTCGAGATCGGCGCGGGCGAAGTGTTCCCGGGCCAGTGGCTCGCGATCAACCCGGGTCAGGTGACGGCCGCGCTGCCGGGCGCCGTCACGCAGGACCCCGCGTTCGGGCTGCCGGCCGTGTGGATCGACGTCGCGCTGCGCGAGCAGGCGCAGGTGTACGGCTACACGGTGGTCGACGCGAGCACGGTGGTCGCGACGCACCTGAACCATCTCGTCGTCCAGCACGCGGCCGAGCTGCTCGGCCGCCAGGAAGTGCAGGCGCTCGTCGAGCGTACCGGCAAGGACGCGCCGTCGCTCGTCGAGGACCTCGTGCCGAAGACGATCTCGCTCACCACGCTGCAGAAGGTGCTGCAGAACCTGCTCGAGGAAGGCGTGCCGATCCGCGACATGCGCACGATCCTCGAGGCCGTGTCCGAGCATGCGGGCCGCGGCGACGCGTTCGAGATCACGGCCGCGGTGCGGCTCTCGCTCGGCCGCGCGATCACGCAGCAGTGGTATCCGGGCAACGGCGAAATGCAGGTGATGGGCCTCGACGCGAACCTGGAGCGCGTGCTGTCGCAGGCGCTCGCCACCGGCGCGAACCCGGGCCTCGAGCCCGGCCTCGCGCACAACCTTCTGACCGGCACGCAGCAAGCGATGCTGCGTCAACAGAATCTCGGGCTGCCGCCGGTGCTGCTGGTGCAGCACGCGCTGCGCGCGATGCTCGCGCGCTTCCTGCGCCGCAGCCTGCCGCAATTGAAAGTGCTGTCGTATGCCGAAGTGCCGGACACACGCACGATCAAAGTCGTTAACGTCATCGGGGGTTCCGCTTGAACATTCGCAAATTCACCGGCGCAACGAGCCGCGACGCACTTCGTCTCGTGCGCGAGGCGCTCGGCGCCGACGCGGTCGTGCTGTCGAACCGCACGCTCGATGACGGCAGTGTCGAAATCGTTGCACTTGCCGATTCGGATCTGGCCGCGGTGGCGCCGCCGGCCGCGCGTCCGCGCGTCGCCCCGTCGCGCGTGCCGGAATCCGTGCCGGCCGCCGCCGTGCCGGGAATCGTGTCGCGCCCCGGCATCGCACCGCGCCCGGCCGTCAATCCGTATGCGGCGGGCGAAGGCGGGCTGCCGGACGTGTTTTCTTCGGTGTTCGGCGCAAGCGCCGAGCCGCAAGAGGCGGATGAGCATCGTTCGTCGATCGAGGCCGATGCGCCCGCCGCGGCAGCGCCGTCGATCGCCGCGCCGGCCGCCGGATCACCGGCCCCCACTTCCGAACCCGCACCGTGGCTGGTCGAGCACGCGAAGCGCCTCACGCAGCAGCGCGACGCGCTGATCGCCCGAGCGCAGGCGCCTGCCGAGCCGCAGGCGAGTGCGCCGCAGCCCGCAGCCAGCGCGACGCCGCCCGACTGGGCGCGCGACATCGTGCGCGACGCAGAACGCCGGATGCCGGCGGCCGGCGCGCCGGCCGCCGCGCGGCGCGCCCCCGACACGGGCGCCGCGTACGCCGCCAAGACGGCCGAACGCGCGCGCCTGTCGTCCGACGCGGCCGCCGCGGTGGCCGACGCAGTGAAGTCGCGCATCGAGCGGATCGTCAACGACACCGTGATGCAGGAGCTGGGCGAGCTGCGCGGGATGATGCAAGAGCAGTTCGACAGCCTGATGTGGCACGACCGCCAGCGCCGCAGCGCCGTTCACGGCGCGCTGACGAAGCACCTGTTCGCGGCCGGCTTCTCCGCGCAGCTGGTGCGGATGCTGGTCGACAACCTGCCGTCCGGCGACGGTGCGCAGACCTTCGAGCAGGCCGCCGAATGGGCGCAGTCGGTGCTCGCGTCGAATCTGCCGGTGCTCGACAGCGAGGACGCGCTGATGGAGCGCGGCGGCGTGTTCGCGCTGATGGGGCCGACGGGCGTCGGCAAGACGACCACCACCGCGAAGCTGGCCGCGCGCTGCGTGATGCGCTTCGGCGCGAGCAAGGTCGCGCTGCTGACCACCGACAGCTACCGGATCGGCGGCCACGAGCAACTGCGCATCTTCGGCAAGATCCTCGGCGTGCCGGTGCACGCGGTGAAGGATGCGGGCGACCTCGCGCTCGCGCTGTCCGAGCTGCGCAACAAGCACATCGTGCTGATCGACACGATCGGCATGAGCCAGCGCGACCGCGCGGTGTCCGACCAGATCGCGATGCTGCACGGCGCGAACGCGCCGGTGCAGCGCCTGCTGCTGCTCAACGCGACGAGCCACGGCGACACGCTGAACGAAGTCGTGCAGGCGTACCGCAGCGCGGGCGACCACCCGGATCTGGCCGGCTGCATCCTCACGAAGCTCGACGAGGCGACCCACCTCGGCGGCGTGCTCGACACGGTGATCCGCTACAAGCTGCCGGTCCACTACGTGTCGACCGGCCAGAAGGTGCCGGAGAACCTGTACGTCGCGTCGACCAAATTCCTGCTGAAGAGCGCGTTCTGTGTGCCGCGCGACGGCTCGCCCTTCGTGCCGCAAGACGAGGACATGCCGACGCTGCTTTCCGCACTGACCGCACGTTCCACCGCCGAGCTGCACGAGGTGCGATTTGGATAAACGGATCATCGATCAGGCCGAAGGGCTGCGGCGCCTGCTCGCCGGGCGCGCGTCGCGCATCGTCGCGGTGACGGGCGGGCCGGCGGGCGTCGGCTGCACGTCCACCGTGGTGAATCTCGCGGCGGCGCTCGCGTCGCTCGGCAAGGACGTGCTCGTCGTCGACGAGCGCGCCGACGTGCATTCGGCCAGCGCGACGCTCGCCGGCGCGTGGCTGCGCGACGGCGAACGCACGCGGGTGGCGGCCGGCTTCGGCCTGTGCGGCGCCGCGCGGCTCGCGCGCGCCGGCTACAGCGACGCGCAACTGAGCGACTTCATCGACGGCCCGGCCGATATCGTCCTCGTCGACGCGCAGCTCGGCGCCGACGGGTCGTTCTCGGCGCTCGCGCGCGAAGCGCACGACGTGCTGGTCGTCACGCGGGTCGCCGCGCAGGCGATCACCGAGGCGTACGCGTGCATGAAGCGGCTGCATTTCGCGCACGCGTTCGCGCAGTTCCGCGTACTGACCAATCAGGTCGGCAGCCACGCGGACGCGAAGACGGCCTTCGACAACCTCGCGGGCGTCGCGAGCCGCTACCTGACCGTATCGATCGCCGACGCGGGCTGCGTGAGCGCCGATCCGCTCGTCGAGCACGCCCGCGAACTGATGCATGCGGTGGTCGACGCGTTCCCGTCGTCGCCCGCCGCGCGCGATTACCGGCAGATTGCCGCCGATTTGTTGTACTGGCCGATGCGCCCGCGTTCGGGTGCGGGCCGCGCGGTCCACGCCGGCGGCAAGCCGTCGTATGAGGCGGGCGCGGCACACGCCGCGTGAGCGCCACCCGAAGGAGAGAGCCACGATGTACAACGCTCAAGGAAAGATGTCCCAGGCCGACGTGCTCGCGCAATACGCGCCGCTCGTGCGCCGCCTCGGGCTGCAGCTCGTCGCGAAGATGCCGGCGAGCGTCGATCTCGACGACCTGATCCAGGCCGGCATGATCGGCCTGATGGACGCGGCCGGCCGCTACAAGGAAGACCAGGGCGCGCAGTTCGAGACCTACGCGACGCAGCGCATCCGCGGCGCGATGCTCGACGAGCTGCGCAGCAACGACTGGCTGCCGCGCAGCCTGCGCAAGACGTCGCGCGAGGTCGAGCACGCGGTGCACCAGGTCGAGCAGCACCTCGGCCGCTCGGCGAGCGAGACCGAGATCGCGCAGCACCTGAACATGCCGCTCGACGAATACCAGGGGATGCTGCAGGACCTGCACGGCAGCCAGCTCATCTATTACGAGGATTTCGACCGCGCGGCCGACGACGAGCCGTTCCTCGACCGCTATCGCGTCGATCACGCCGATCCGTTGTCGGCGCTGCTCGACGACCACCTGCGCGAGGCGCTCGTCGAGGCGATCGAGCGGCTGCCGGAGCGCGAGAAGCTGCTGATGTCGCTGTACTACGAACGGGGTCTGAATCTGCGCGAGATCGGCGCGGTGCTCGAAGTGAGCGAATCGCGCGTGTGCCAGCTGCACAGCCAGGCCGTCGCCCGCCTGCGCGCGCGGCTGCGCGAACAGGCGTGGGTCGGCGCGGAGTCCTGACCCGAAGAAGTCCCGACCCTTTGCCGACGGCCGCGCGCGCCGGCGCCGCGCGCGTCGCGTGCCTACGCGTCGTCCTTGCGCATTTCGCGCGCCGATTTGCTACAATCCCCTCCGTTTTCCGAGGAGCGTTGCGACGGACCATCCGTGTCCGCCAGGCTCGGAGAGCTTCACCAAGCAGCCGTGCGGCGATCGTTTTTAGCGACCGTCGCGCCGGCCCCGCTTCCTGAACGGCGCTCACGTCACCAATCTAGAAACTTTTTAGAAAGGAGGGCGTGATGAACGCCATTATCGATTCCAAGGCTTCCCACGATTACGTCGTCGCCGACATGGCGCTGGCCGGCTGGGGCCGCAAGGAACTCAACATCGCCGAGACCGAAATGCCGGGCCTCGTGCAGATCCGCGACGAATACAAGGCACAGCAGCCGCTGAAGGGCGCGCGCATCGCCGGTTCGCTGCACATGACGATCCAGACGGGCGTGCTGATCGAGACGCTGAAGGCGCTCGGCGCCGATGTTCGCTGGGCGTCGTGCAACATCTTCTCGACCCAGGATCACGCGGCCGCCGCGATCGTCGAAGCCGGCACGCCGGTGTTCGCGTTCAAGGGCGAATCGCTCGACGAATACTGGGAGTTCTCGCACCGCATCTTCGAATGGCCGAACGGCGAATTCGCGAACATGATCCTGGACGACGGCGGCGACGCAACGCTGCTGCTGATCCTCGGCTCGAAGGCCGAGAAGGACCGTTCGGTGATCGCGAAGCCGACCAACGAGGAAGAAGTCGCACTGTACAAGTCGATCGCGGCGCACCTCGACGTCGACGCGAACTGGTACTCGAAGCGCCTCGCGCACATCAAGGGCGTGACCGAAGAGACCACGACCGGCGTGCACCGCCTGTACCAGATGGAAAAGGACGGCCGCCTGCCGTTCCCGGCGTTCAACGTGAACGATTCGGTCACGAAGTCGAAGTTCGACAACCTGTACGGCTGCCGTGAATCGCTCGTCGACGGCATCAAGCGCGCGACCGACGTGATGATCGCAGGCAAGGTCGCGGTCGTCGCGGGCTACGGCGACGTGGGCAAGGGTTGCGCGCAGTCGCTGCGCGGCCTGGGCGCGACCGTGTGGGTCACCGAAATCGATCCGATCTGCGCGCTGCAGGCGGCGATGGAAGGCTACCGCGTCGTGACGATGGAATACGCGGCCGACAAGGCCGACATCTTCGTGACGGCGACCGGCAACTACCACGTGATCAACCACGATCACATGAAGGCGATGCGCCACAACGCGATCGTCTGCAACATCGGTCACTTCGACTCGGAAATCGACGTTGCGTCGACGCGCCAGTACCAGTGGGAAAACATCAAGCCGCAGGTCGACCACATCATCTTCCCGGACGGCAAGCGCGTGATCCTGCTGGCCGAAGGCCGCCTCGTGAACCTCGGCTGCGCGACCGGCCACCCGTCGTTCGTGATGTCGAACTCGTTCGCGAACCAGACGCTCGCGCAGATCGAGCTGTTCACGCGCGGCGAGCAGTACGAGAACAAGGTGTACGTGCTGCCGAAGCATCTCGATGAAAAGGTCGCGCGCCTGCACCTGGCGCGCATCGGCGCGAACCTGTCGGTGCTGTCGGACGAGCAGGCTTCGTACATCGGCGTGCAGAAGGACGGCCCGTTCAAGCCGAACCACTACCGCTACTGATGTACTGATGCGCTGCCGCCGCGCCGCGCGCCCGTTGCGGGCGCACGGCGCGGCGGCGCTCACCGATCGTACCGATCGACAACCGAACCGGAGCCCTCCATGAGCGTCATCCTCACCTGGGTCATCAACGCGCTGGCGCTGCTGATCATCACGTACCTCGTGCCGTCGATCCACATCAAGAGCTTCGGCACCGCGCTGATCATCGCGGTCGTGCTCGGGCTGATCAACACGGTGATCCGGCCGGTGCTGATCCTGCTGACGCTGCCCGTCACGATCGTCACGCTCGGGGTGTTCATCCTCGTCGTGAACGCGCTGTGCTTCTGGTTCGCGTCGTCGCTGCTGAAGGGCTTCGAGGTGTCGGGGTTCTGGTCCGCGTTCTTCGGTTCGATCCTGTACAGCATCGTGTCGTGGCTGCTGTCCGCCCTGATCTTCGGCCAGCGCGACATCGGCTGAGGGCCGGCGGGCGCAGGCCCAACCCCATCGAATCATGAAACCGATCGAACTCTCGTTTGAATTCTTCCCGCCGAAGACGGCGGACGGCGTCGAAAAGCTGCGCGCCACGCGCGCGCAGCTGCTGCCGCTGAAGCCGAAATTCGTCTCCGTGACGTTTGGCGCCGGCGGCTCGACGCAGCAGGGCACGCTCGATACCGTGCTCGACATGCAGAAGGACGGCCTCGAGGCCGCGCCGCACCTGTCGTGCATCGGCTCTTCGCGCGACAGCCTGCGCGCGATCCTCGACCAGTACCGCTCGCACGGCATCCGGCACATCGTCGCGCTGCGCGGCGACCTGCCGTCGGGGATGGGCGAGGTCGGCGAGCTGCGCTATGCGTCCGAGCTCGTCAGCTTCATCCGCGCCGAGCATGGCGACTGGTTCCACATCGAGGTCGCCGGCTATCCGGAGTACCACCCGCAATCGCGCTCGCCGAAGGCCGATCTCGAGAATTTCGCGCGCAAGGTGAAAGCCGGCGCGAATTCCGCGATCACGCAGTACTTCTTCAACGCGGATGCGTATTTCCGCTTCGTCGACGATGCGCGCAAGCTGGGCGTGGACGTGCCGATCGTGCCGGGCATCATGCCGATCACGAACTTCTCGCAGCTGATGCGCTTCTCCGAGATGTGCGGCGCGGAAGTGCCGCGCTGGGTCGCGCGCCGGCTCGAGAGCTTCGGCGACGATCGCGAGTCGATCCGCGCGTTCGGCGCGGACGTCGTCACGAACCTGTGCCAGCGCCTGATCGACGCGGGCGTGCCGGGGCTGCACTTCTACACGTTGAACTTGGCGACCGCCACGCGGACGATCTGCGAACGGCTCGCGGTGTAACGAGCGCCGTCACGCGGTTGCCTGCGTGAAAGCCCCGCCGGTTTGCGCCGGCGGGGCTTTTTTTATCGTGAAGCGCCGCGCATGCCGCGTGGCGGAAGCCGCTGAATCAGCGCTGCGCCTGCATCAGCGGCGGGCGGCGGTCGAACCACGGCCGCGCCTGTTCGAGCTGCCGCGCGAGCCGGAGCAGCAACGCTTCGTCCGCGTGGCGCGCGGCGAACTGCACGCCGATCGGCAGCCCGCGCGCATTCCAGTACAGCGGCACCGACATCGCCGGCTGGCCGGTCAGATTGAACAGCTCGGTGCAGCCGGCCCACGCGAACGCCTTCTCCGACGACTTCGCGAGCATTTCCTTCAGCAGCGGCTTCACCGGCAGCGCGGCGACCAGCTTCATCTGCGCGGATTCGAACGGCGTCGGCTGCAGTTCGCCGATCTTCACCGGTGGCCCCGCGAGCGATGCGCACAGGATCGCGTCGTAACGCGACACGAGACCGGCGACCTGCACGGTGAGCTGGCGTTGCCATTCGAGCACGTCGGGCAGGCGCGTGCGCGCGAGCCGCCTGCCGACCACGGCCATCGCCCAGGTCGCGGCCTCGAATTCGCCGCGCCGCGGCGAGCGGCCGGTCAGTTCGCGCGCGCCGAGCACCATGTCCTCGGCGATCGTCGCCCACAGCGTGAGGAAGGTTTCGGCCGCGCGCGCATAGTCGATCTGCAGCGTCGCCGGCTCGACGTGATGGCCGAGCGATTCGAGCAGCGCGGCCGCGTCGTCGAGCGCCGCGCGCGTGTCGTCGGCGAGCGCCGGCGCGAGCATCGGATCGACGACGAGGCCGATCCGCAGCGGGCCGGGCGGCGTATCGAGCGCGCCGAGGAAGGTGCCGGGCGCGCCGGGCGGCAGCGTCTGGCCGGTCGTCACGTCGAGCAGCAGCGCACTGTCGCGCACGCTGCGCGACACCGCGTGCTGGACGACGAGTTCGCCGTTCGACGGCAGGTCGACCAGCACCGGGTTGCGGCTCGGCTTCAGGCCGAACAGCCCGCAGCACGACGCCGGAATGCGAATCGAGCCGCCGCCGTCGGACGCATGCGCGAGCGGTACGATGCCGGCCGCGACGGCCGCCGCCGCGCCGCCGCTCGAACCGCCGGGCGTGTGATCGAGATTCCACGGATTGCGGCACGCGCCGAACAGTGCCGGTTCGGTGTACGGCATCTGGCCGATCTCGGACGTGTTGGTCTTGCCGAATACGTTCAGGCCCGCCGCGCGGCTGCGCGCGATCACCGGCGAATCGTCGGCCGGCACGAAGTAGCGGTAGTGCCGGCTGCCCATCGACAGCGGCAGCCCGGCGACCGCCGCGCCGAGATCCTTGACGAGATACGGCACGCCCGCGAACGGCGTAGCGGCGCCCGGTTCGGGCGCGCCCGTCGCACGTTCCCGCGCGGCTTCGTAGTCCTGCAGCACGATCGCGTTGATCGCCCCGTTGACCGCTTCGGCCTGGCCGATCGCGGCGTCGAGCAGTTCGCGCGGGCTGGCCTGGCGGTCGCGCACGAGCGCGGCGAGGCCGATTGCGTCATGCGCGAGATAGTCCGAGTGCATCGCGGTCACCCCCGTTGTGACTCGTGGCGATGGTGCGAGCATAACGCGAGCCCGGCGTGGCGGGCCCGCGGCCGGGCCTTTTTAGAGATGCTCGGCGAGGAAGGTCAGCGTGCGGCCGTGCGCGAGCGCCGCCGCGCGCTGGTTGTACGACGCGCGGTCCGTGCAGTTGAAGCCGTGCTCGGCGCCCGGGTACACGTGGAACGACGCATCGCCGTGGCCGGCGAACGCGGCCTTCACCTGGTCGACGGCGGTGAGCGGAATGCCGTGGTCGTTTTCCGCGTAGTGGAACAGGATCGGCTGCGTGACCTGGCCGGCGAGGTCGAGCGCGTTCTGGATGCCGCCGCCGTAATAGGACACCGCCGCGTCGAGCTTGCCGGTTGCGGCCGCGCGGTACGCGAGCTGGCCGCCGAAGCAGTAGCCGATCGCGGCGAGCTTGCCGGCCACTTCGGGGCGGGCGCGCAACGCGTCGGCCGCCGCGCCGATGTCCGCGACCGCGAGGCCCACGTCGGTCTTTTTCATCAGCTCGATGCCCTTGTCGCGATCCGCGCCTTCGTAGGTCAGCTCGACGCGCGGCTGCGTGCGCCAGAACACGTCGGGCGCGAGCGCGACGAAGCCGTCGGCCGCGTACTGGTCGGCGACCGCACGGATGTGCGCGTTCACGCCGAAGATCTCCTGGATGATGATGACGGCAGGGCCCTTGCCGCGCTTGGGCAGTGCGAGATAGCCGCCGAAGCTGTCGTTACCGGTCGGGATGTCGATCCATTGGGCAGTCACGTTCTGAACTCCTGGCAGGCGGGGTGCGCGAGGCGCCCCGGGGTGAAAAGAGGGCGGCCTAGTGTGCCACCAATCGTCCGGTGCTGCAGTGCACGCGGGCGCTTCTCGCGCAGCGATCGTTTCGATCTCGATTATTCATTTTTCGGCGCCGTGCCGCTTCGATAGAGTCGATGTGTCGGCCTTTACAAAGCGCTTTCGCGCATCGTCATCGAAGGATTCGCCATGTCCGCCCGCTCGTTTTCCACGCCCTTTTCCGAACGCTTCGGCCTGCGTCTGCCGCTCGTGCAGGCGCCGATGGTCGGCGCGACCACGACCGCGATGGCCGCCGCCGCATCGAATGCCGGTGCGCTCGGCAGCTTCGGCGCCGGCGCGCTCGCGCCCGAGCGTATCGAAGCCGAAGTCGCCGCGATCCGCGCGGCGACCGATCGCCCGTTCGCGATCAACCTGTTCGTGTTGCCCGATGACGCCGCGCCGGACGCGGCGACCGTCGCGCGCGCACTCGCGGCGATCGACCCGCTGAACGCCGCGCTCGGCCTGCCGCCGGGCACGGCGCCCGCGCGCTACGCGCCCGATTTCCGCGCGCAGCTCGATGCACTCGTCGCGCTGCGCGTGCCGGTCGCGAGCTTCACGTTCGGCGTGCTCGACGCGGCCGACGTCGCGCGCCTGAAAGCCGCCGGCACGTATGTGATCGGCACCGCGACGCACGTCGCCGAAGGGCTCGCGTGGCAGGCGGCCGGCGCCGATGCGATCTCTGCGCAGGGCGCCGAGGCCGGCGGCCATCGCGGCACCTTCATCGGTTCCGCCGAGGACGCGCTGATCGGCACGTTCGCGCTCGTCCCGCAGCTCGTCGACGCGACCGGCCTGCCCGTGCTGGCCGCGGGCGGCATCATGGACGGCCGCGGCATCGCGGCCGCACTGGCGCTCGGCGCGCAGGGCGCGCAGCTCGGCACCGCGTTCCTCACGTGCGCGGAAAGCGCGATCGCCGCCGACTGGAAGGCTCGCCTGCTCGCGAGCGCCGATACGTCGACGCAGGTCACACGCGCGATCACCGGCCGTCATGCACGCGGGCTGCGCAACGCGCTGATGGCGCGGCTCGGCGAGCACGTGGCCGACGTCCCGCCGTATCCGGTGCAGAACGCACTGACCCAGCCGTTGCGTCAGGCCGCCGCGCGCGCGAACGACGGCGACTATCTGTCGCTGTGGGCCGGGCAGGGCGCGCCGCTCGCGCGGCGGCGCGGCGATGCGTTGACGACGTCGCAACTGGTCGCCGCGCTCGACGCGGAGTGGCGCGCATTGGCTGCCTGAACGCTGCTTCAACCGCTGGAACGATGGATATCCGACGACGAAACGCGCATGCTGTCACGCGCGTTTCATTCAATGATCGCGGACACAAAATACCGAATCGAAATGCCCGCGCGAATCGATTGAAACGACCTTTCCAGCGTGTGCTGGAACTAGCGGAAACCCTTATCCGTCGGGGCTTGCAGCGCCATTCGAGTCATCCCTCCAAAGCGCGCATATCGGTAGTGTTACCACTATCCTAAAAAAGTCCCACAAATTAATTTGATCACCTACACTTGCGCGCAAGTACGAGCGGGCGGCTGCTAAAAGCGGCTGTTTTCACGTGCTTGAGGCCAAGTGCATGAACGATGCAACCGGCGAATCGTCCAGTGATTGAAACACGGGGATGGCAGCGGGGCACCGGGCGATGGCGTTTTTTGGGACGAACTGGAGACTTACATGAATATCAAGATGCAAAAGCTGTTGCCGATCACCGCGGCAGCGATGCTGTGCGCTGCAGCTGCAAGCAACGCGTCCGCCGATCAAGTCGTCAAGATCGGCCACGTCGCGCCGTTGACGGGCGGCATTGCACACCTGGGCAAGGACAACGAAAACGGTGCACGTCTCGCAGTCGAGGAGATCAACGCGAAGGGCCTCACGATCGGCGGCCAGAAGATCACGCTGCAACTCGACCCGCAGGATGACGCCGCCGACCCGCGGCAGGCGACGCAGGTTGCGCAGAAGCTCGTCGACGACAAGGTCGTCGCGGTGGTCGGCCACCTGAACTCGGGCACGTCGATCCCGGCCTCGAAGATCTACAGCGATGCGGGCATCGTGCAGATCTCGCCGTCGGCGACCAACCCGGCGTACACGCAGCAAGGCTTCAAGACCACGTACCGCGTGGTGGCGACCGATGCGCAGCAGGGCCCGGCACTGGCGAACTACGCGCACTCGAAGGGCATCAAGAGCGTGGCGGTGGTCGACGATTCGACCGCGTACGGCCAGGGTCTCGCGAACGAGTTCGAGAAGAAGGCGAAGGCGCTCGGCCTGAAGGTGATGTCGCATGACGCGACGAACGACAAGGCGGTCGACTTCCGCGCGATTCTGACCAAGATCAAGGGCGAAAACCCGGACGCGATCATGTACGGCGGCATGGACGCCACCGGCGGTCCGTTCGCGAAACAGGCGAAGCAGCTCGGCCTGCGCGCGAAGATCTTCGCGGGCGACGGCGTGTGCACGGAAAAGCTGGCCGACCTGGCCGGCGACGCGACCGACAACATCGTGTGCTCGGAAGCCGGCGCTTCGCTCGAGAAGATGCCGGGCGGCAACGCGTTCAAGGCGAAGTACGAGAAGCGCTTCGGCCAGCCGATCCAGATCTACGCACCGTTCACGTATGACGCCGTGTACATCATCGCCGACGCGATGAAGCGCGCGAACTCGACGGACCCGGACAAGATCCTCGCGGCGATGCCGGCGACGAAGTACACGGGCGTGATCGGCACGACGACCTTCGACTCGAAGGGCGACCTGCAGCACGGCGTGATCTCGCTGTACAACTACAAGAGCGGCAAGAAGTCGCTGCTCGACGAAGTGAAGATGTAACGCGACGCGCGATCGACAAGCGGTCGACAGGAGGGTGAAAGCGCGCATGCGGCAACGCATGCGCGCTTTCTTTTTGGGCCGGCGTGTGCGGCCGCGCCGTCAGATCTTCAGGTGCGCGAGCACCTTCGGCGCGACGAGTGCGACGAGCGCCGCGCACAGCGCGACGACCGACAGGCCGACCGTCAGGTTCGACGCCTGCGCGACCGCGCCGATCGCGACCGGACCGAACAGCAGTCCGAAATACGCGAGCCCGGCCACGTGCGCGAGCCCTTCGGCCGCGTGGATGCCTTTCACGCGCGCCGCGGCCGCGAACAGCACGGGCATCATGTTGGCCAGCCCGAGGCCCATCAGCGTGAAACCGGTCAGCACCGCGGCCGAATACGGCAGCAGCAGCGCGCCGATCATCCCCGCGCAGGCGAGCGACGCGCTCGCGAACACGAGCTGCGGCGCGCCGAAGCGGGCGCGCACGGCGTCGCCCGCGAAGCGCGCGATGGCCATCCCGCCCGAGAACGCCGCATACGCGGCACTCGCGAGCGCGGGGCTCGCCGCGACCACGTCGCGCATGTAGACCGTCGCCCAGTCGTACATCGCGCCTTCGGCGATCAGTGCGATCAGCGCGATGCCGCCGAGCATCCACAACGCGGGCGAGCGCCAGCGGTTGCCGCCGCCGTGCGCCTGTTCGTGATGCGGCACGTGCGGCAGCACGGCCGGGCTCGCGGCCACGAGCACCGCGGCGCCCACCGCCGCCGCGAGCGCGAGATGCGCGGCCGGCGCCATGCCGGCCGACAGCAGCGCGCCGCCGGCTGCCGCGCCGGCCATCCCGCCGATGCTGAACATCCCGTGCAGCGACGACATGATCGGTTTGCCGAGCGCGATTTCGACCGCGCTGGCCTCGGCATTCATCGCGACGTCGAGCGTCGCCATCGAGAAGCCGAACAGCGCGAGCACCGCGAGCAGCATCCAGTAGTCGGGCACGACGAGGATCAGCGCCGCGCACGCGGACATCACGAGGCCGCCGGCGAGGCACGCGGTGCGCGAGCCGACGCGCGCGATCCAGCGCGCGATGCTCAGCATCGCGACGATCGACCCGCCGGCGACCGCGAACAGCGCGATCGACAGCAGCCCGGGGCTCAGCGCGAACTTGTCGCGCACGGTCGGCACGTGCACGCCCCACGACGCGTACATCATGCCGGCGACGAAGAACAGCGCCATCGACGCGGTGCGCGCACGCTGGCGGGCCGGCAGCGGCAGGACGCGATGCGCGTCGGGCGGCGCGGCGAACGGGGACGACGATTCGGGGGAAGAGGATTGGGACACGGGAAGGCTCGTCAGGAAAATGCACGGGCGCACGCGGCGCCCGTCGGATGGGTCCGATTCTATCGAACCGCTTACGTTCCTGCCGCGCGCTGGCCGTTTGGCCGATGCGCGGCGCGTGGCGCCAGCGGGTAACATCAACGCGCATGCGGCATGCCCGACGCGCCGCCTTTCGACCGCAGGAGTCCGCTTGAACATCGATCCCGCCTTCGCCCTGCATCTGCTGCACCGCTGCGCGCTCGGCACGCTCGCCACCCATACGCGCGAGCCGCAGGGCTTTCCGTATCCGACCGTCGTGCCGTTTGCACCCGATGCAAGCCATCGGCCGGTGATCCTGGTGAGCGGCCTGGCCGAGCACACACGCAATCTCGTCGCCGATCCGCGTGCGGGTTTCCTCGTCGTCGACGCAAGCGACGGCGATGTCCTGAACGCCGAGCGCGCGACGCTGCTGGGCCGGTTCGTGCCGCTCGGCGACGATCCGCACGTCACCGCGCGCTACCTGCGCTACGAGCCGGACGCCGCGCGCTATCTCGCGCTCGGCGATTTCGCGTTCTGGGCGCTCGAGATCGAGCGGCTGCGCTATATCGGCGGGTTCGGGCGAATGGGCTGGGTCGACGGCACGCAGCTCGATACGCTGCCGCCGCTCGCGTTCGACGACGAACAGGCGCTGTGGCACGCCTACGAGGCGGGCGACGCACACCGCGCCGGGCTCGACCTGCTCGGCGTCGATCGCCATGGCGCCGACTGGCGATGCGACGGTCGCCGGGTGCGCACGCCGTTCGAGTCGCCGTCGGCCGATACCGGTGCATTGCGCGAGCGGCTGATCGCCTGCGCGAAGGATGTGACGTGACGTCGCGGGTCAGCGATTTGTCCGTTTAGCAAACCGCGTCATGTGGTTTTCGCAAAACTGTCGTCCGATGAAAGCTTTGATTTTTTCGAATGCAGGGTAATTGCGTATGTTGATAGGCCTAATAGCCAATCGCTAATGTCCTAATCTCTATGTAGGAGCGTGAAAATTTGAGAAAAGGCCGCGTCCGGTCAAAATGACATGTGTGAATTACAATCGGTCTCGGGATTTTCGTGAATCTCGCTTCTATCAAATCTTTTTTGTGCTAATCTCTGCCTTCGAAAATCCGAGGCACATATATTTCATGGAATGGTGAGCTGGCTGCAGACCGGCGCCATTGGTCAGATAGAAAGGGAAACTATGTCTTCTTACAAGGACCTGCTGGCCCAGCGGGAGAAGCTGGAGAAGCAAATCGAAGAAGCGAAGTCGCGTGAATACGCTGAAGTACTGAATGACGTGAAGCAGAAAATTGCCGACTACGGCTTTTCGCTCGCCGAACTCGGTCTCAGCCGCGCGAAGGCCGGCAAGGTCGGTCGTCCGCGCGCAGGCGTGGCGGCAAAGTACCGCGATCCGGAAACGGGCGCGACGTGGTCGGGTCGTGGCAAGCCGCCGCGCTGGATCGCAGGCAAGAACCGCGAGCAGTTCGCGATTTAAACGTTCGTTTAGATTGCCCGCTCTTCAAAAGAGCCGCGTGTCCGTCGAGGAGCGCGGCTTTTTTGTTTTTCGGTCATCGGCAGGCTCGTCGGCATCGTCATGAAAATGTAAGCATGTCGTGTGAATGAAAATGCGACACGTTCGTATAAGCGATTGATTTAAATGAGAAATTTGTGGGTATTGGAAGGGCTTGCGCGGCGGCTTTGATAGAATTGCGTACCGCACACCGATATCTCATATTTCATGTCCACGTTTTCCGGCGACGCGCAGAGCGCAGATAAGCACGCAGTTGCGCGCAAGAGCACGCTCGTCAGTATTGTCCTGAATGTCGTGCTTGCGACATTTCAGATTGCCGTCGGCGTGATTGCGCATTCGCAGGCATTGATTGCCGACGGCGTGCATTCGATTTCCGATTTGATCTCGGATTTTGTCGTGCTGGTTGCGAATCGGCATAGCGGCGCATCGCCGGATGCCGACCACAATTACGGCCATAGCCGCTACGAGACGGTCGCGTCGCTGTTTCTCGGCGCGATCCTGATTGCGGTCGGTATCGGCATGCTCTGGCGTGCCGGCGACCGCCTCGTTAATCTCGAAAATATTCCGGCCGTGCATTTTTCCGCGCTGATCGTTGCGCTGACGGTGCTCGTGTCGAAGGAAGCGCTGTTTCGCTACATGCTGCGCGAAGCACGGCGCGTGCGCTCGGCGATGCTGGTCGCAAACGCGTGGCATGCGCGTTCGGATGCCGCGTCGTCGCTCGTCGTCGCGATCGGCATCGTCGGCAGCCTGGCCGGCGTGCGATTGCTCGACCCGATCGCGGCGGCCATCGTCGGCTTCATGGTCGCGCGCATGGGCTGGACGTTCGGCTATGACGCGTTGCAGGACCTTTCCGACCGCGCGCTCGATACGGCCGACACGGCCGAGATTCGCGCGCTGCTCGCCGCGACGCCCGGCGTGCGCGACGTACACGACCTGCGCACGCGCAAGATGGGCGATGCCGCGCTCGTCGATGCGCACATCCTCGTCGATCCGAAGATCTCCGTCTCCGAAGGGCATTACATCGCCGAGACCGCGCGGGCGCGTGTGCTGTCCGACCCGCGCGTGCTCGATGCGTTGATCCACGTCGACCCGGAGAACGATGCGGCGCGCCGTCCCGCGCTCGCGTTGCCGCCACGCGGCGAGCTCGCGGCGCGGCTCGAGGCCGCGCTCGCGCAGCGCGGGCTGCGCGCGGCGGCGATCAACCTGCATTACCTGAGTACAGGGCTCGAGGTCGACGTGACGCTCGACAGCGATCCGCGCGACACCGATGCGGCGCTGGCCGGCCGACTGGACATCGATACGCTGAAGCGCGAGTTCGGCGCGCGCCGGATCAGCTTCACGCGCACGCTGCCCGCGCGGACGTGACCGGCAACCGCCGCCGTCAACCGCGAACGCGGCCCGCGGCAGGGGCCGGGCCGCGGCTTACAGCGGCAATTGCGTGTCGAACTTGATTTCGCGCAGCACGACGCTCGTGCGCACCTGCGACACGGCCGGGATCTTGAAGATGCGTTCGTGCAGGAACACGTCGTAGGCCTTGATGTCCGGCGCGACGATCTTGAGGATGTAATCGGCTTCGCCGGTGGTGCTGTAGCACTCGGTGACTTCCGGACAGGTCGCGATCTCGCGCTCGAACTGCTCGACGCCGCCTTCGTTGTGGCGCGTCAGGTGCACGTGCGCGAGCGCGCAGACGTGCAGGCCGAGTTTCTCGCGATCGAGCAGCGCCGTGTAGCGCTGGATCACGCCCGACTGTTCCATGTCCTTGATGCGGCGCCAGCACGGCGTGCTCGACAGCCCGACCTGGTCGGAGATTTCCTGAACGGAACGGCGCGCGTCGAGCTGCAACAGGCGAAGGATTTTTTGCGAAAAGGAATCGAGCGTCACCTGCGCCTCCATGCGGCAGCTACAACACGCTGAATGTTAGAGGGCCGGGAAAGGAAAGGCAATCTGGCGACGCGCCGTTGAGCGAGATTCGCTAATTTGCTCGCGGATCCGTGGGATTTTGTCCCGCCCCCGCGCTTTCCGACCGATCGGTATCCGACACGGCGAGGCCCGCGAGCGCGGCCTGCTGCCGGCGCAGGTCGGCGAGCATGTTGCAGAACAGCGCGCCTTGCTCGATCGCGTCGTCGAGTGCGACGTGCGTGTGCGGATGGTCGTCGAACCAGTGCTTCGGAAAGCGCGGCTTGATCGCCTTGCGGTACGGCAGGCCGGTCATCGCGAACGCGAGCGTCTTGATGTCGAGCGCGGACCACGAGAACGGGCAGCGCCCCGCGAAACGCATCATGTACCAGAACATGAACGTGAAATCGAAGCCGGCCGGCATCGCGACGAATACCGGCTTGCCGGGCAGCGCCTCGACCCATTCGACGTAGGCGACCAGCGCCGCCTCGGGCGCCTGCAGATCGCGCCGGCAGGCGGCCCAGGCTTCCGGCTCGGTCTTCCACCAGGCTTCCTGCACCGGGTGCGCGTGCGCGCCGGGCAGCGTCTCGAGGTTCGCCGAGAACGTCGCGATCAGCTGCTTGTCCTCGGTATAGGCGGCCGACGCGAAGCTCAGCATCGAGTGCGGGCCGGGAATCGGGCCATCGGCCTCGACGTCGGTGCTGACGTAAATTTCCGGGATGGCGGTCTGGTTCATCCGAATACCTTGTCGGACACGAACGGGTTCGTGCGGCGCTCGTCGCCGAACGTCGACACCGGGCCGTGGCCGGGCACGAACGTGACGTCGTCGCCGAGCGGCCACAGCTTTTCCTTGATCGAACGAACGAGATCCTCGTGATTGCCGCGCGGGAAATCGGTCCGGCCGATCGAGCCCGCGAACAGCACGTCGCCGACGATCGCGACGCGATGCGCGCGGCTGAAGAACACGACGTGGCCGGGCGTGTGGCCCGGGCAGTGATAGACCTCGAGCGTCTCGTCGCCGAACCGCACCGTGTCGCCGTCGTTCAGCCACTGGTCGGGCTCGAAGACGTCGGCGGCCGGAAAGCCGAAGCGCTCGCTCTGCATCGGCAGCTTCTCGATCCAGAAGCGCTCTTCTTCCTGCGGGCCCTCGATCGGCACGCCGTAGCGCGTCGCGAGCGTTTTCGCGCCCGCGCAGTGGTCGATGTGCCCGTGCGTGAGCAGCACCTTCTCGACCTGCACGTTCTGCCGCGCGACTTCCTGTTCGATGCGGTCGAGATCGCCGCCCGGATCGACGACGGCGGCGCGGCCCGTCTTCTCGCAGACGAGCAGCGAGCAGTTCTGCTGGAACGGCGTGACCGGAATGAGCGTGACTTTCATGGGTGCACCGGCGGCTAAAAGGAGCGATTGTACCGGTCGCGCGTGCGGGCTGCCGGGCGTGCGAGGCATGCGGCGGGGCGCGGATGAGGGCATTCCCGGAGCATGCCGATTGTTACAGTCATAGAGAGAATCAATGGTGCGCCCGGGGTGCTTTTCGAGACAAGGTTTTGATTTATGTATAATGCGCTCCATTGCACGTGAATTTCACGCAATTCGCTGGTGTTTCGGCCCCGTTAAACGAGGCGTTCGATTCACCGTCAAGCATCGGCCGCCGGGGAGTCCGGCGGTGTATCCAGCACCGAACATTCGGTGCTCACGTCTTGTCCGGCCGGGTGCTGCGCGCCCGCCTGCGGCCTTGCTGCCGCGCCGCCGGATGAGGCCTGTGCCGCCGTTCCTGTGCGTTGGTCGTAGCGACGCGCGCGAACGTGAAGCCATGTTCGATGGCGGCATGTGGGGTCTGGTCAGGCTGTTGGGGACAGGTTGCGCCAGACGTGAAAGCTAATCAGGACGGTTGCGGCCAGGACGAAGGCCGCGCCCATGCTAGCCGCCTGCTCGCATTCGAGCGGGGCGTGCACGCATTTGCCGTCCGGGCCGCATCTCTGCGTTGTGAAGCAGCGTTGTATCGATGCGGCCCGAACCAGAAGGCGACACGTCGATGAATTTACGTTTTCCGAGCCGATTCGGAACCATTGCATTGTTTTTTGCGCTGACGGGCTGTGCGGTGCCATCCAGCCAGACCACCGGCAGCGTGAACCAGAAGAAGGCCGTCGACAAGACGGCCGCCGCCGCGAAGGCGGACGACGACAAGCAGCCGCTCAGTTTCGATTCCGCGCTGGCATCGATGCCGGCCGCCGACAGCAAGGACGCGAAGAAGTCGTCGCTGGCGGACGCCGAGCCGATCGACGGCAAGGATGTGTCCGAGTTCCGCCAGAGCGGTCGCGCATCGTGGTACGGGCGGGATTTCCACGGCCGCCGCACCGCGAACGGCGAACGCTTCAACATGAACGCGTTCACCGCCGCGCACCGCACGCTGCCGCTGTCGTCGTACATCAAGGTGACGAACGCCTCGACCGGCAAGTGGGTCGTCGTGAAGGTCAACGATCGCGGGCCGTTCAAGCGCGGCCGCGTGCTCGACCTGTCGTATGCGGCGGCCAAGGTGATCGGCCTCGTGCACGCCGGCACGGGCCGCGTGAAGATCGAAGGACTGTCGCCGCAGGAAGCGCGCGAGGCCCGCGACGAAATGTTCGCGTCGATCTCGGCGAAATAACCCGGCGGATCGTCCGCTCATGCGCAAAGGGCTGCCTTCCGGCAGCCCTTTGTCGTTTCCGCGCAGCGGCGTCGCGCGTCAGCCTTCCTTCAGCACGAGCGCACGCGCATACAGCGTGTTGCGCGATGCGCCCGTCAGCGCGGCGGCGAGCTTCGCCGCGCTCTTCACCGGCACTTCTTCCAGCAACAGCCTGAGCAGCGCGTCGTGCGCGGTGTCGTCGGCTTCGCCGCTGGCCGCCGGCGCGCCTTCGACCACCAGCACGAACTCGCCGCGCTGCCGGTTCGCATCGCCGGCGAGCCAGCTCTGTCCTTCGGCCAGGGTGCCCTGGAACAACTGCTCGTGTAGCTTGGTGAGCTCGCGCGCGATCAGCAGCCGGCGCGCGGGGCCGAACGCTTCGGCGAGCGCGGCGACGGTTTCGGCGATCCGGTGCGGCGCTTCGTAGAACACCAGCGCGTACGGGTGCGACACCAGCGCTTGCAGCGCGGTTGCGCGCTGTTTCGCCTTCGGCGGCAGGAAGCCCGCGAACGTGAACGCGCCGGCCCAGTCGCCGGCCACGCTCAGCGCGGTCACGGCCGCGCTCGCGCCAGGCAGCGGAACCACCGTGAAGCCGGCCGCGCGCACGGCGTCGACGAGGCGCGCGCCGGGGTCCGAGATGCCGGGCGTGCCGGCGTCCGACACGTAGGCCACGCGTTCGCCGCCACGCAGCAGTTCGATCACGCGCTGCGCGGCTTCGCGTTCGTTGTGCTCGTGCACGGCGACGAGCGGTTTCGAGATCCCGTAGCGGGCGAGCAGCTGGCCCGTGTTGCGGGTGTCTTCGGCGGCGATGCGGTCGGCGAGGCCGAGCACGTGCAGCGCGCGCAGCGTGATGTCGGCCGTATTGCCGATCGGCGTGGCGACCACGTAGAGCGTGGCGTCCGGGTAGTGCTGCGTATGCGCGAGTTCGAGGAGGGCAGTCATGGCAGGCAATGCACGCGGTCGCGGCACGAACGGAACAAGGACGGCATTGTGCCACGCGGCGCCGGCCCGGCCGGAGGGCGCGCGCGGTCGGCCGCCTTCGGGCGACAACTTTTCCGGCGCGGCGCGATCCAAACCGGTCGGCGCGGCGTTCGAGCAGCGCGCGCGGCAGTTTCTCGAGCGTCATGGCCTCGGGTTCGTCGCCGCGAACGTGACGATGCGCGGCGGCGAGCTCGATCTCGTGATGCGCGAGCCCGACGGCATGCTCGTGTTCGTCGAAGTGCGCGCGCGGCGCAGTACCCGGCACGGCGGTGCGGCCGCGAGCGTCGGCTGGCGCAAGCGGCGGCGTTTGGTCGCGGCCGCGTTGCAGTTCTGGTCGCGGCACGGCGCCGGTGCCGCGTGCCGTTTCGATGTCGTCGCGTTCGAGGCTGGCCGGCTTGCGTGGCTGCGCGACGCATTTCGTACCGACGATGCGTAGCCGCGAGCTGTGACGAGATGTAAAGAGTTCTTGCCGGACCCCCGGAGAGGGCGCCGGAGTACGGTAAACTCGCCGCACCCACGATGTCGCGCGAGTGGCGCCACGTTGTGCCACGCGCCCAGTTCACCAGGAATCGATGTCAGTCGAACGTATTCAGCAACAATTCCGCGACAGCGCCGCGCTTCACGCCGAAGCGGCCGACGCGCTGTCGCTGCCGATCGCAGCCGCGGTCGATGCGATGTTCGCCGCGCTGGCGAACGGCAACAAGATCGTCGCGTGCGGTGACGGCCCGTCGGCCGCCGCCGCGCAGTACCTCGCCGCGTCGCTCGTCGGCGGTTTCGAGCGCGAACGTCCGGGCCTGCCCGCGATCGCGCTGGCCACCGACGCGTCGCAGGCCGGCCTCGCGGGCGCGGCGGCGGCCGACCAGTTGTTCGCGCAGCAGGTGCGCGTGCTGGGCCAGACGGGCGACATCCTGCTGGTGCTCGACGCGGGTGGCGCATCGCCGCGCGTGCTCGCGGCGATCGACGAGGCGCACGAGCGCGAGATGACCGTCGTCGCATTGACGGGCGGCAACGGCCACACGGTCGCGGCCGCGCTGTCCGACACCGATATTCCAATCAGCGTGCCCGCCGTTCGCGCGGCGCGTATCCACGAAGTCCATCTGCTGACCATCCACAGCCTGTGCGACGGCATCGACGCGATGCTGCTGGGTGAGGATTGAACGAAGGAGAGCCGTCGATGAATCAAAGCCGCGTCAAACAGACGCTCGTCAGAACCACGCTGCTCGCCGCGCTGACGGCGGGCCTCGCCGTGTCGCTGCAGGGTTGTGTGCTCGGGGTCGTGGGTGCCGCGGCCGGCGGCGGTGCGCTGATCGCGACCGATCGCCGTACGCTCGGCGCGCAGACGGAGGATCGCGAAATCCAGGTCAAGTCGCTCACGCAGATCAACAACGGGCTGCCGGACCAGTCGCACGTGAACGTGACGGTGTTCAACCGCCGCGTGCTGCTGACGGGCGAAGTGCCGAACGATGCGTCGAAGCAGCGCGCCGAGGAACTCGTGCGCGGCATCAACAACGTGAACGGCATCGTCAACGAACTGTCGGTCGAGCCGGCGTCGTCGCTGTCGTCGCGCGCGAACGACTCGTACCTCGAAGGGCGCGTGAAGTCGGAGCTGATCGCGACGAAGGGCATCTCGGCGAACTACTACAAGGTCGTCAGCGAGCGCGGCAATCTTTACCTGATGGGCCTCGTGACGGTGGACGAAGGCAATCGCGGCGCGGAAGCCGCGAGCCAGGTGCCGGGCGTCGAGAAGGTCGTGAAGGTGTTCCAGTACGTGAAGCCGCAGGACGCGCAGGCACTGCAGGACGCGTCGCCCGCGAGCGGCGCATCCGCCGCGCAGCCGGCTGCCGCACCGGCGGACAGCGCGACGGTCGGCGCGGTGCCCGACGCATCGGTGCAGTCCGCGCCGCTGCAGCCGCCCGCGCCGATCTCGAATTCGTCGAACGTGCATCCGGGCAATCCGAAGGCGAAGGCGCAATGACGGGCATGCAGATGAAACGATGGATGGTGCAGGGCGCCGCGGCCGCGGCGCTCGTGGCCGGTACGCTGGGCGCCGCGCACGCGGACGTCGGCGACGGCCTGAAAGTCGCGCGCAGCAACGCGTGCATGGGCTGCCACGCGGTCGACCGCAAGCTCGTGGGCCCGTCGTTCAAGGATATCGCCGCGCGCTACAAGTCCGATCCGCAGGCCGTCGCGAAGCTGTCGAAGAAGGTGAAGGACGGCGGCTCGGGCGTGTGGGGCGCGATTCCGATGCCGGCGCATCCGCGGATGAGCGACGCCGACGTCCGGTCGGTGGTCGAATGGGTGCTGGCCGGCGCGCCGTCGAAGTAAGGTTTCAGGGGCGATTCAACCCCCTATTGCCAAGCGCAGAAATGCGTGTGTATGATAGTTGACTGATGGGGCGGTAGCTCAGCTGGGAGAGCGTCGCGTTCGCAATGCGAAGGTCGGGAGTTCGATCCTCCTCCGCTCCACCAACGGAATTCGAAAGGCCTGATCGCAAGATCGGGCCTTTTTGTTTTTCCGCGGGACCTTGGCCGACGCGGCTAGGTCGCCAATTCGTAGATCACCCTGAACGTCGGCACCGCCAACACGGCGAACCCCGCCGTCATGACCGCGAGCACCGCGGTCCTCTTCCGCAGCAGCACGCAGACGGCGATCGACAGCCCATAGAACGCGCAGGTCAGAATGATGATCCACCACAGCGCCGCATAGCCCGCGCCGCCTTCGAAGTTCGATACGTTCTGCGTGATCCGGGTCGCGACATACCCGGCGACGGTCATGCTCGCGGGCAGGCACAGTATCGAATACAGCACGAAGACGATGATCTGCCGCGGTGTCGGATCGGATGGCGTCATGGAGGGCGTTCTGTTGCGGATGGACGGGGGCACCCGACCGTCCGCCACGCGGGCCGATCAAGGCAGCGGGCAGGATGCGACCGTTTCCCGCGTTTGGCAACCGCCACCGTCCCGCCACTCTGCCCTAAACCCGCCCCAAACTCGGCCGCTTCGGATCATACGTCCACCCCGGCACCAGATAACGCATCGCGACCGCATCGTCGCGCGCCGTACCACCCACCGCGTTGTACAGCGCATGCGCGGCCTCGACCTGCGTCATGTCGATCTCGATCCCGAGCCCCGGCCGTTCCGGCACGGCCACCTTGCCGCCGACGATCGCGAGCGGTTCGCGCGTGAGCCGCGCGTCGCCTTCCTGCCAGATCCAGTGCGTGTCGATCGCGGTGATCGTGCCGGGCGCGGCCGCCGCCGCATGCGTGAACATCGCGAGCGACACGTCGAAGTGATTGTTCGAGTGCGAACCCCACGTGAGCCCCCAGTCGCGACACAGCTGCGCGAGCCGCACCGAGCCCTGCATCGTCCAGAAATGCGGATCGGCGAGCGGGATGTCGACCGCCTGCAGCCGCACCGCGTGATCCATTTGCCGCCAGTCGGTCGCGATCATGTTGGTCGCGGTCGGGATGCCCGTCGCGCGGCGGAATTCGGCCATCACCTCGCGGCCCGAATAGCCGGCTTCCGGCCCGCACGGATCTTCCGCATACGCGAGCAGGTGGCCTTGCCCGCGGCACAGCGCGACGGCCTCGTCGAGCGACCACGCGCCGTTCGGGTCGAGCGTCGCGCGCGCGTCGGGAAAACGCGCGTTGATCGCCGCGATCGCTTCCATCTCGTCGGCGCCGGCCATCACGCCGCCCTTCAGCTTGAAATCGGCGAAACCGTAGCGCTCGACCGCCGCTTCGGCCTGTTGCGCGATCGCGGCCGGCGTGAGCGCCGCCTCGTTGCGCAGCCGGAACCACGGGGCGCGCGCCTGCGCCTCGTCGCGATACGGCAGATCGGTGCGGCGCCGGTCGCCGATGTAGAACAAATACGCGAGCATCGGCACCGCATCGCGCTGCTGGCCTTCGCCGAGCAGTGCCGCGACCGGCACGTCGAGGTGCTGGCCGAGCAGGTCGAGCAACGCGGCTTCGATCGCGGTGATCACGTTGTCGAGCCGCAGGTTGATCTCGTGCGGCTGGCGCAGCACCGCCGCCTCGCCGGCCGACGTCACTTCGTGGCGAATCGTGCGGCCGGCGCTGGCGCCCGGGCCGGACAGCGCCGCGCGCACCGCGTTGAGCGTCGCCTGGTAGCGCCCGATCGACTGGCCGACGACGAGATCCGTCATGCGTTCGAGCGCGTGGCGGATGCCTTCGCCGCCCGGCACTTCGCCGACGCCCGTGTGCCCGCTGCTGTCGTCGAGGATCACGAGATTGCGCGTGAAATACGGCGCATGCGCGCCGCACAGGTTGAGCAGCATGCTGTCGCGGCCGGCGACGGGAATCACTTGCATGCGCGTGACGCGCGGGGTGCCGGCACGGCTGGGTTCGGACATCGGTTCGCTCCTGGTTCCGGTGGCGTGCGGGCCGCCGGGCGCGCCGGCGCGGCCCGCGCCGTTCATTGAAGCTCGACGCGGCGGATCTCGCCGACGACGAACAGGTAGCAGATCACGGCGACGAGCGCGTGCGCGACGACATAGACGAGCGCGCCGTTGAACGAGCCGCTGCGGTCGACGATATAGCCGATCGCGATCGGCGTCGTGATGCTGGAAAGGTTGCCGCACGTGTTGAGCAGCGCGCCGCTCAGGCCGGCGATCTGGCGCGGTGCGGTGTCGGCGTTGACGGCCCAGCCGAGCGCGCCGAGCCCCTTGCCGAAGAACGACAGCGCCATGAACACCACGACGATCACGTGCGAATCGGTGTAGTTGCAGACGATCATCGACATCGACAGCAGCATGCCGATCACGATCGGCACCTTGCGTGCGACCGACAGCGACCGGCCCTGCCTGAGCAGCGCATCGGACACGATGCCGCCGAGAATCCCGCCGAGGAAGCCGCACACGGCCGGGATCGACGCGACGAGCCCCGCGTTGAGAATCGACATCCCGCGCGCCTGCACCAGATAGACGGGGAACCACGTGATGAAGAAGTAGGTGAGGGCGTTGATGCAGTACTGCGCGACGTACACGCCGACCAGCATCCGGTTTCTCAGCAGCGCCTTCACGTGGCGCAGCGACGGACCGCCGTCGCGTCCACCGGTCGACTGGTCGATGTTGACGAGCGCACCGCCTTCGGCGAGGTAGTCGAGTTCCGCGCGGTTGATGGTCGGATGGTCCTTGGGGTCGTACATCGTGCGGTTCCACACCAGCACGAACGCGAAGCCGAGCACGCCCATCACCGCGAACACCGACTGCCAGCCGAACGCGTGCACGAGCCAGCCCATCAGCGGCGCGAACACGACGGTCGCCGCGTACTGCGCGGCGTTGAAGATCGCCGACGCGGTGCCGCGCTCGGGCGCCGGGAACCACGCGGACACGATCCGGCTGTTGGCCGGGAACGACGGCGCTTCGGCCGCGCCGACCAGGAAGCGCAGCCCGAACAGCAGCGCGAACGCGGCCGCGCCGCCGAAGAAGCCGATCCCGCCTTGCAGCAGCGTGAACAGCGACCAGAAGAAGATGCTGAATGCGTAGACGATGCGCGACCCGAAGCGGTCGAGCAGCCAGCCGCCCGGCAATTGCGCGATCACGTACGACCAGCCGAACGCGGAGAAGATGAAGCCCATCTGCACGTGGCTCAGGTGCAGCGCGCGGGCGAGGCTCGGGCCGGCGATCGCGATCGCCGCGCGATCCGCGTAGTTGATCGTCGTGACCGCGAACAGGACGGCCAGCACCAGCCAGCGCACGCGGGTGCGCCGGGCCGTTGCCGACGCGGACGCCGGCAGCGCGTGAAGCGGATTCATGACTTGTCTCCTCCGAGGGGCGGAAGGCGCCGTCGTGCGGCAGGCGCGTCGGTGCGCGCGTTGTGTGTGTTGATGCCGCCGGCGGGAGGCCGGGCACCGGACGCCGAGGCAGGCGGGGCGTCCGGGCCATTCTGTCATGTCGAAATTTGCGCTTTCATGCCAATTGCTGACTTGATCGATTCAGCATTTGAATCGATCGGGCGAGATACGCGGTCACGCGTGCGGCTCGATCGTGCTGCCGCTGCCGTGATGGCGCGCCACGTGCTGCGCGAGAAACTCGACGGCGGCGCGTACGCCGGGCAACTGGCCGCGCCGGTGCGGCATCAGCAGCGTCGTCGTGACGGTGCCGGCGCACCAGCCGGGCAGCACGCGCACGAGCGCACCGGACGCGAGCGCGGCGCCGGCGATCCAGTCGGGCAGGCACGCGAGGCCGAGGCCGGCCGTCGCGGCCTGTAGCAGCAGCGTCGATTCGTCGGCCTGCAGCCGCAGGCGCGGCGTCACGTCGACGGCATCGCCGCCGCGCTGCAGCCGCCACGGCTGCGGGCCCGGGTGGAGCCCGTCGTGCTGCGCGAGATCGGCCGGCGTGTCCGGCGTGCCGGCCCGCCCGAGATAGGCCGGCGCGGCCACGACGACGATCGGCGACGCCGCGAGCGGCCGTTGCACGAGCGCGGAATCGGGCAGCGGCGCGAAATGGCTGCGCACCGCGATGTCGAAGCCTTCCTGCGCGATGTCGACGAGGCGGTCGCTCGCATGAATCTGCAGCAGCAGCTTCGGGTGCGCGATCGCCAGCGCCGGCAGGCACGGCGCGAGGATGTGCTGCGCGACCGGCACCGAGCTCGTGATCCGCACGACGCCGGCCGGCTCGGCGGCCTGCCGCAGCACCGCGTCGCGCGCGCTGTCGGCCTCGATCACGGCGGCGCGCGCATGCTCGAAGAATTCGGCGCCGACCGGCGTGAGCCGGAAGCTGCGCGACGTGCGATGCACGAGCCGCGCGCCGAGCGTGCGTTCCAGCTCGGCCACGCGCTTGCTGACCGTCGATTTCGGCAGGTCGAGCCGGCGCGCGGCCGCCGACATGCTGCCGGCCTCCACCGCCTGCACGAACAGATAGAGATCGTTCAAATTCACTTTCAGCGTCCACATGGAGAAACGACGGGTTTCAATTTTAGCGGCTACTGCGCCATCGTTCGCCATGGGAGCATGACTGCTCGTTCAACTTCTGTGGAATTCCCCGATGTCCCCGATCCTTCTCTACGGTATTCCCGCCGGCTGCTCGTTCGGCTCGATCGTCGCGCTCGAATGGACCGGCCGCCCGTACCGGCTGTCGCGCATCACGATGCCGGGCGCCGTGACGAGCGACGCGTTCCTCGCGCTGAACCCCGTCGCCGAGACGCCGGCGTTCGTCACGGCGAACGGCGACGTGCTGACCGAAAGCATCGCGATCCTCGGTCATATCGGCGCGCAGGCGCTCGACAGCGGCCTCGCGTTTCGGCAGGGCAGCGCGGATTTCGACCGGCTGAACCGGATGCTGGCGTGGCTGAACACGACGTTCTTCAACGCGTTCGGCGCGCTCTGGTACGTGTACGAACACGACACCGAAGGCGCGGAGAAAGCGGCGTTGCAGGCGTACGGCCGCGGCAAGGTGCTGAAGGCGCACCGGCAGCTCGAAGCGCTGCTCGAGCGCGGCGAAGGCCCGTGGCTGCTGGGCGCGCGGCGCACGCTGGCCGATGCGTACTTCACGGGAATCGCGCGCTGGGCCGACTATCACGCGGTGTTCGAGCGCGATGCGTTCCCGCGCGTCGCCGCGCTGCGCGCGCGGCTTGCCGACGATGCCGGCGTGCAGTTCGCGCACGCGATCGAGGAGAACCTGCCGCCGCCGGCGTCTTCCGCGTTCGAAGGGCATGTGTCGCTCGACGACGCGCTGGCCAGCGCGCGCGGCATCGTGGCGTCGGCGCGGGCGGTGTGATCGGCAAGCCGGTCGCTCCACAGGACGGAACATGCTGGCGACAATTTTTACCCGGATAATATTGACATCCAATTAATACCCGGATAAAAATAGCGTCATTCCGATTCCAGCCTGCGGGCGACCACGATGACAACCTCCACACTTCTTCCCTCGTACACGGCCTTCGACGGCCACCGGCGGCTCGCATCGGGCCCGCTCGCAGAGGTCGCGCTCGCGGTCCGGCAGGCTGCCGGCGACGCGATGCCCGGTTCGATCCTGATCTTCGACGACGCGACGGGCCGCTCGATCGACCTCGACCTGCGCGGCACGGCGGACGACATCCGCGCGCGCTATGCGGCGCCGTCGGTCGGCGCGTCAGGCGGCGCCGGCGAGCCGGCAGGCGCTGGCGCTGCCGAACAACGCGGCCGCGGCCGGCCGAAGCTCGGCGTCGTGTCGCGCGAGGTCACGCTGCTGCCGCGTCACTGGGAATGGCTCGGCGCGCAGCCGGGCGGCGCGTCGGTCGCGCTGCGCAAGCTCGTCGAGGACGCGCGGCGCACGCACGCGGCGGCCGACCGGCAGCGCGACGCGCAGGCGCGCGCGTACCACTTCATGTCGGCGATGGCGGGCGACCTGCCCGGTTTCGAGGAAGCCGCGCGGGCGCTGTATGCGAACGATGCGGCGCGGCTGGCCGAGCTGATCGCCGGCTGGCCCGACGACGTACGCGACCATGCGCTGGCCCTGGCGCGCGGCGATCTGCCGCCGTCTGCCGAAGACTGCTGACGGAGTGCCGACGCGATGACCGTATTCGACCTCAACCGCGGCGCGCTCGCGCCGGTCGCCGACGAAGTGGACATCGTCGAGCTGCGCGTGACGGGCGCCATTCCGCGCGAACTCGACGGCACGTTGCTGCGCAACGGTCCGAACCCGCCGGGTGGCCGCTTCGAAGGCAGCGACATGCTGTCGTGGTGGCCGGAGGCCGCGATGCTGCACGCGATCGCGTTCGACGACGGCCGCGCGGCCGGCTACCGGAACCGCTGGGTGCGCACCCGGCGCTGGGCCGCCGTCCACGCGCCCGGGCAGGCGCCGCATCTGCCCGACACCAATCCGAACGTGAACGTGCTGCAGCATGCGGGCGAACTGCTCGCGCTGGCCGAAGGCGGCGCGCCGCTCGCGATCACCGCCGCGCTCGATTCGTTCGGCGTGCCCGCGCGGCACGCGGGCTTCGACGGCGCGATGACCGCGCATCCGAAGGTCGACCCGGTGACCGGCGAGCTGATCCTGTTCCGCGCGGACTGGCGCGCACCGTGGCTGCGCTACGGCGTCGTGGATGCGCAGGGCGTGCCGCGCGTCGATCTCGGGATCGAACTGGGTGCGCCGTCGATGATGCACGACCTCGCGATCACCGAAACCCGCAGCCTGCTGCTCGACCTGAACGTCGGCTACGACTTCTCGCTGCTGAAGCAGGGCCACCGGATGCCGCTGCGCTGGCATGACGACCGGCCCGCGCGCATAGGCGTGCTGCCGCGCCACGGCGGCGACGTGCGCTGGTTCGGCGTCGAGCCGTGCTTCATCCAGCACGTCGTGAACGCGTATGACTGCGATGCGTCGTGCATCGTGCTCGATGCGGTGCGCTATCCGTCGTTCCTGCGGCTCGACGCGTGCACGGGCCGCTTCGCCGACAACCCGGTCGGCGAGCTGTGGCGCTACGTGATCGATACGGCGAACGGGCTGATCGACGAAGGACCGCTCGCCGACGGTGGCATCGAGCTGCCGCGCATCAACGAAAGCCGCACCGGGCGCCGCTACCGCTACCTGTATGCGGTCGAGCAGCCGAACAACGCGGAAATGCGAGGCGTGATGCGTTTCGATCACGCGCGCGGCACGACCACGCACTACGCGGTGCCGGCCGGCGACCAGAACGGCGAGCCGGTGTTCGTGCCGCGCCCGGGCGGCGCCGACGAGGACGACGGCTGGCTGCTGGTGATGGTCTACCGCGCGGCGACGGACACGAGCGACGTCGTGATCCTCGATGCGCGCGCGATCGACGCGGGGCCGGTCGCGACCGTGCACCTGCCGCGCCGCGTGCCGGCCGGGTTCCACGGCGCGTGGGTGCCGCGCGAACGTTGAACGTGAGCGGCGGCGCGCGTCACTGCGCGCGCAGCGCGTCGACGATCTTCAGCCGCGCGGCGCGCATCGCCGGCAGGAACCCGCCGACGAGCCCCATCACGAGCGAGAACAGCAGCGTCTTCACGACGATCGCGGGCGTCAGCACGAAGCGGAACGACAGGTCCGAGAAGGTCTGGAAGTTGGTCGTCGAGAACGACGCGAACTGCATCAGCGACGCGCACGCGAGCCCCGCGACGCCGCCGACGAAGCCGAGCAGCAGCGCCTCCAGCAGGAACGCGGCGAGCACGCTGGTGCGCTTGAAGCCGAGCGCGCGCAGCGTGCCGATCTCGGCCACGCGGTTCGCGACCGACGCATACATCGTGATCATCGCGCCGATCATCGCGGCGATCGAGAAGATCGTCGACAGCGTGATGCCGAGGATGTTGATGAAGGTCGACAGCGCCTTCGACTGGTCGCCGTAGAAGGTCTGCTCGCGCTTCGCCTCGTCGGTCAGTCGCGGGTCGACGTCGATGTCGGCCTTGAAACGCGCGAAGCCGTCGGCGCTCGGGATGCGCAGCACCATCGACGAATAGCTGGTGCGCCGGAACGACTGCATCAGCTGGTCGACGTCGCCCCAGATCTCCGAATCGAAGCCGCTGCCGCCCGCATCGAAGATGCCGACGATGGTCCAGTCGCGCTGCGCGAAATGCAGGCGGTCGCCGAGCTGGGTGCCGCTGAAGCCTTTCGCGATCGCGCTGCCGACGACGATCTCCGACGAGCCGGGCGCGAACGGGCGGCCGGCCACGAGCTTCACGTGCGGCCGCAGCGCGAGGCCGGCCGGCGACACGCCGCGGATCACGACGTTCGACGGCTTGCCGGTCGACGTCTTCACGAGCGAGATCAGCACGACGGCTTCCTTCGACACGAGCGGCCGGCCGTCGGGGCCGAGCGCGACGGCCGGGTGCATCTCCAGCGCATTCGCCTGCTGATGGTCGATCGAACTCTGGATCTCGGTCTCGGCGCCCTTGCGGATCACCACCGCGTTGTCGGGCTCGCCGGTCGACACGAGCGTTTTCGTGAGGCCCGCATCGAGCATCTGCACCGTCGCGAACACGAAGATCACGAGCGCCATCCCGCCGGCGGTGAGCGCGGTGGTGAGCCGCCGGGTCCACAGGTTGCGTGCGATGTAGGTGAGCGGGATCGCCATGCGCGCCTCTCTCTACCCGATCGCCCGCAGGCCTTCGACGACGCGCACGCGCGCCGCTTGCCACGCCGGCACGATTGCCGCCGCGAAGCCGACCGCGACCGAACACGCGGCCTGCAGCATGACCGTCTCGGTCGACACCTTGAACACCGGGAAGATCCCCCCGGCCGCCTGCTTGAACAGGCTCGCGGCGGGCGGCGTCGCGAGAATCCCGAGCCCGCCGCCGGCCACCGCGATCACGACCGATTCGCCGAACACGATCAGCGCGAGGAACCCGGGGCCGAAGCCCAGCGCCTTCAGCGTCGCGTATTCGGCCGTGCGTTCGCGCGCGCTCATCGCCATCGCGTTGGCCATCACGGCCATGATGATCAGGATCACCACGTACGACACCAGGCGGATCGCCGCGATGATCTGGTTCGACATCGCGACGAAGCCGAGCTGGAACGCCTGCTCGGTCTCGGTCAGCGTCTCGGCGAGCGAGTTCTTGAACACCGCGTCGACGTTGCGCGCGATCGACGCGCCGTCGTCGGGGTTGGCGACGCCGAGCACGAACACGCCGACCTGGTCGGCCTGCTTCGGCGTGCGCTTGCGCACCGTCTCGTTCAGGTAGTCCCAGTGGAACACCAGCTGGCGCGTGATCGTCGAATCGTCGCGACCGTCGAGAATGCCGCGCACGACGAAATCCCACGTGCCCGGATAGATCGTGCCCTTCAGCGGGATCACGTCGCCGACCTTGAAGCCGAACTGCGTCGCGAGCTGGCGGCCGACGAGGCAGCCGCGGCGGTCGCGGGCGTAGTCGGCGCGCTGCTGCGCCGGCAGGATGAATTCCGGATACAGGTCGAGATAGTTGTCCGACACCGCGAAGCTCGCGAAGAAGTTCTTCGGGTCGCGATAGATGCCGCCGAACCAGTTCGAGCGCACCACGGCCGTCACGCCGTCCACGCCGCGGATGCGGTTCTCGTAGCTGACCGGCAGCGGAAACACCAGCGAGATCGCGTTGCGCGTGACGAGCCGGCCGCTGGATGCGGCCGCCGCGCCCGCGTACCACGCGTCGACGACGGTATGCAGCAGCCCGAACGCGAGCACGGCGATCGTGAGCCCGAGCACGGTCAAGAGCGTGCGCAACCGGTGCCGCAGGGCGTTGCGCGCGATCAGCTTCAGCACGAACATCGCGCGCGCTCCCGTCGCCGGTCAGCCGGCGTGCCCATCGATCAGCTCTCCTTTTTCCAGATGGACGAGCGAGCGCGCGGCGCCGGCCGCGTGCGCGTCGTGCGTCACCATGATGATCGTCTTGCCGAGCTCGGCGTTCATCCGCTGCAGCATCGCGAGCACGTCGGTGGCCGACGCGCGGTCAAGGTCGCCGGTCGGCTCGTCCGCGACGATCAGCACCGGATCGGTGATCAGCGCACGCGCGATCGCGACGCGTTGCTGCTGGCCGCCCGACAGCTCGGACGGGTAATGGCTCGTGCGGTCGCCGAGATTCACCATGTCGAGCACGAGCTCGACGCGTTCGCGCCGCTCGCGGCGCGAGAGGGGCGTGAGCATCAGCGGCAGCTCGACGTTCTCGAACGCGGTGAGCACGGGCATCAGGTTGTAGAACTGGAAGATGAAGCCGACGTTCGCCGCGCGCCATTCGGCCAGTTGCGCCTCGGCGAGTTGCGAGATGTCGAGGCCGCCGACCCGCAGCTCGCCGCTGTCGGGCCGGTCGATGCCGGCCACGAGGTTCAGCAGCGTGCTCTTGCCGGAGCCCGACGGCCCCATCAGCGCGACGAAGTCGCCTTCGCCGATGTCGAGCGTGATGTCGGTCAGCACGGGCACGATCTGGTTGCCGCGCCGATACGACTTCGCGACGTGGCTGAGCTCGACGAGGGGCGGTGGGGTGGCGTTCACGCGCGCTACTTCTTCGCGACGGTCACGTTCGCGCCGTCCTTCAGCTTCGCGCCCGGCGCGAGCACGACCGTGTCGCCGGGTGCCACGCCGCGCACCGCGACGAGCTCGCCGATCCGCGCGCCCTTCGTCACGGCCACTGCATGCACTGCGTCGTCCTTCACGACGAACACGACCGGCCGGCCGTCGCGCTCGACCACCGCGCTCGCCTGCACGGCGGTCACCGGCTGCCGGTCCTGCGCTGTCGCGGGCTTCGACAGGAATGCGATCTTCGCGCTCATGTCGGGCAGCACGCGCTCGTCGCGGTCGACGAAGCGCACCTTCACGAGCACGGTGGCCTTCGAGCGGTCGACGGTCGGCACGATGCGCGACACGCGGCCCGCGAAGCGCAGGTCGGGCAGCGCGTCGAGCTGGATCTCGCACGGCTGCTCCGCGCGGATCTTCGCGATGTTCGATTCGGCGACGTCGGCCTCGACCTCGAGCGTCTCCATGTCGGCGATCGTCACGACCGCGCCCTTGCTGTCCGACGCAGACGAGAACGGCGTGATGTTGTCGCCGACGTTCGCATGCTTGGCGAGCACGATGCCGTCGAACGGCGCGCGGATCACCGTCTGGTCGACCGCCACCTGCGCGGCCTGCGCATTCGCCTCGGCCGACACGATCGCGGCCTGGTCGCTGTCGAGCGTCGCGCGCGCCTTGTTCACGCGCGCCGTGTCGATATCGAGCTGCGCGGCCGGCACCGCGCCCTTCGGCGCGAGCGCGGACGTGCGGCGCAATGCGATCTCGGCGTCCTTCAGCTCGGCCTGCGCGACGCCGAGGTTCGCGCGGGAGACCTGCGCCTGCGCGCGCGCCTGCGCAAGCGACGCCTGCACGTCGTTGCTTTCGAGTCGCGCGATGATCTCGTTCTGCTTCACGCGCGTGCCTTCGAGCACGCCGAGCCATTCGACGCGCCCCTGGCCCTTCGACGCGACCGCGGCCTTGCGCTGCGGCACGACGTAGCCGGTCGCATTGAGCTGCGTGTCGTTCTGGTACGGGTAGGCGGACGTGACGGAGGTGGTGTCGACCGTCGGCCGGCCGGTGAGGGCGAGGCCGGCGCCGATCGCGATGACGATCAGCGCGGCGGCGACCGCGTAGCGGGCCCACCGGCGCCGACGCGGCACCGGGGCGATCGGACGCCGGTCGATTTTCAGTTTGTCCAGATTGTGGTCGGGCAATTTGAGCGCCTCGAGACGGCGGCGGTCGTGTGACCGGCCGCGATCCGGTTTCCGGGGAAAGGGACGGATGGACGCCAGTATAAGCGTCGCCCCGGCGCCGCGCGAGCCGGTTTGCGGCGCCGGCTGACGCACCCGCCCCCGGGGAAACCCGAGGATGCAAGCAACGTGTCAACTTGCCGCGAAGGCGATGCGTTATGGAACCAGTGCGTCAGGTTTTGTCGCGACGGAACGGCGAAAGCCGGCCGCGCGGCCTGGGGCTCCGATGCGAATGCCTCGCATCTCTAATTACCGGTACGTTTGATTTTTTCTCCGCTAAAGGAAGAACAATGAAGAAGACGCTCGCTTCGATCATCGCCGCAGCATTCGCTCTCGCATCGGTTTCGGCATTCGCACAGGCGTCCGCGCCGGCAGCCGACACGTCGGCCGCCGCTTCGGCACCGGCCAAGAAGGATCACAGCAAGCCGAAGCACCAGCTGAAGCACCACGGTTCGAAGAAGGGCCAGGCGAAGGCTGCAGCCGCATCGGCCGCCGGCACCAACGACGCAGGCACGCAGAACTAAGCGGCTCGCCGCCACGGCCGGCGTTGCCGGTCATCGGTCGGCCAACCCCGCATGCTCCGGCATGCGGGGTTTTGTTTTTTTAAGGCGCCGGGTTCGCACCGCGCCCGACAGGCGGCCGGCGGCAGACGCTGCAGCGCGCCGGCATCTGTGTTTAACTCGCCGCTTCACGAAGCGAAGGAGCGGGACATGGATCTCGGGTTTATCGGGCTGGGCGAAATGGGGCAGGCGATCGCGACGAACCTGCTGAAGGCGGGCCACACGGTGCGGGTCTGGAACCGGTCGCGCGAGCGGGCCGAGCCGCTCGCGGCATTCGGCGCGCAGATCGTCGATACGCCGGCCGACGCGTTTCGCGGCGACGCCGTGTTCTCGATGCTCGGCGACGATGCGGCCGCGCGCGCGGTGTTCGACGACGCGCTGCTGGCCCAGGCGCCGCGCGGGCTGATCCACGTGAACATGGCGACGGTGTCGGTCGCGCTCGCCGAATCGCTCGCGCACGCGCATGCGTCGCGCGGCATCGACTATGTCGCCGCGCCGGTGATGGGGCGACCCGACGTCGCGGCCGCCGCGCGCCTGACGATCATGGCGGGCGGCCCGGCCGAGGCGATCGACCGCGTGCAGCCGCTGTTCGACGCGATCGGCCAGAAGACCTGGCGCTTCGGCTCGCTGCCGCAGCACGCGAACGTCGCGAAGATCGCCGCGAACTTCACGCTCGCGTCGGCGATCGAGACGCTCGGCGAGGCGTCCGCGCTGCTCGGCGCGCACGGCGTCGCGATGCGCGATTTCCTCGACGTGATCACCAGCAGCGTGTTTCCGGGGCCCGTGTACGAAGGCTACGGCGCGATGATCGCCGAGCGGCGCTACGAGCCCGCACGCTTCAAGGCGCGGCTCGGGCTGAAGGACGTCCGGCTCGCGCTGGAGGCCGGCGACGCGACGTCGGTGCCGCTGCCGGTGGCGAGCGTCGTGCGCGACAGCCTGCTCGACGCGCTCGCGCACGGCGGCGGCGACCAGGATTTCGCAGTGCTCGGCGAGGTCGCGCTGCGCCGCGCCGGCCGCTGACATGCCATAGAAGCGCGACAGAAGCGCGACCCGCACGGCATAATCGGCGGTTCGTTTCCCCCCTACATTTGAGGCAGAGGCAGTCATGAACTTGCATACGTGGTGGCTTTTCGTGGCGACGGTGTTCGTCGTGTCGGCGATTCCGGGCCCGAACATGCTGCTCGTGATGACGCACGGCGCGCGGCACGGGCTGCGGCGCTCGTCCGCGACGATGGCCGGTTGCCTGAGCGCGCTGGTGCTGATGCTCGCGGTGTCCGCGGCGGGGCTCGGCGCGGTGCTCGGGGCATGGCCGGCGATGTTCAATACGTTGCGCTTCGCGGGCGCGGCCTACCTGGTCTATCTCGGCGTGAAGGCGTGGCGCGCCCGCGTGGACGACGCGCCGGCGGCCGACGTCGACGCCGTGTCGCAAGGCGCATCGGCCTCGCGCGCGGTGCTGTTCCGCAATGGCTTCCTGGTCGCGGGCAGCAACCCGAAGGCGATCCTGTTCGCGGCCGCGCTGCTGCCGCAGTTCATCAACGCGGCCGAGCCGACGCTGCCGCAGTTCGGCATCCTCGTCGTCACGTTCGCGGTGATCGAGGTGAGCTGGTATCTCGTCTACGCGTCGTTCGGCACGCGCATCGGCGCCACGCTGAAGAGCCAGAGCGTGGCGAGGGTGTTCAACCGTCTGACGGGCGGGCTGTTCGTCGGCTTCGGCGCGATGATGGCGCTGGTTCGTCACTGATTCCCGGCCGACACCGGCGTACCGAACGCCCCGTCCCTCGCGAGAGGGCGGGGCGTTCGGCATTTTGGCGTCGATTCATCGTCGCTTCACCGCCGCTGGCATCACGCGCGCTCATGCCCGCTCATGTTTGCTCACGCACCCGGCCGATCCCACGCCGCCGCGCCGGCCCCGCGGCCGGCCATCAGCCCGAACGCGGCCGCCGCACCGGCGAACGCGAACCCGACACCACACACCGCGCTCCAGCCGCCCCAGGCCCATGCACTGCCCGCGAGCGCCGCACCCAGCGCGCCGCCGACGAAGAACAGTCCGACGAACAGCCCGTTCAGGCGTCCGCGCGCGGCCGGGTTCAGCAGGTTGATCGCGCGGCGGCCGATCGTCTGGTCGACGATGACGCCCGCATCGAGCAGCGCCGCGCCGCCGGCCAGCAGCGCGAGCGCGACGCCGCGATGCGCGTGCGCATCGAAGCCGAACCAGCCGGCGCCGGCGACGCCGAGCACGACGAGCGCCGCGAGCATCGTGCCGTGCGCGAGCCGTTGCGCGGCCGGGCCGTGGCCGCGGTCGCCCGCGCGGCCGGCGAGCGGCGTGACGATCGCGCCGCTCGCGCCGGCGAACGCGAACAGCGCAATGCCGTGCAGGTCGAGCGCGAACGGCGGCTGCGCGAGCCGCAGCCCGACGGCGGTCCAGAACGCGCTGAACGCAGCCATCGCGAGCGCGGCCGACAGCGCATGCCGGCGCAGCACCGGCTCGTCGGCAAGCAGGCGTCCCATCGACGCGAGCAACGCGCGGTAGCTGGCGGTGATCGACGGCGTGCGCGCCGGCAGGCGCAGCGCGAGCACGACGGCGATCGCCGCGTCCGCGAGCGCGGCCAGCAGATAGAACGCCCGCCAGCCGGCCGAGCCCGCGATCAGGCTCGCGAGCGGCCGCGACAGCAGGATGCCGAGCATCAGCCCGCTCATCACGTTGCCGACCGCGCGGCCGCGCTGCGCTTCGGGCGCCATCGACGCGGCCATCGGCACCAGCATCTGGATCACGCTCGACGCAGCGCCGGCCGCGAGCGTTGCAAGCAGGAACACGGCGCCCGACTGCGTGAAGGCGGGCAGCGCGAGCGCCGCCGCGCAGACGGCGAGCGTCGCGACGATCAGGCGCCGGTTCTCGAGCAGGTCGACCAGCGGCACGAGCAACGCGAGCCCGGCCGCGTAGCCGAGCTGCGGCAGCATCGCGACGAGGCCGGCGAGGCCGGGCGGCAGGTGCAGGTCCGCGCTGATCGGGCCGGTCAGCGGCTGCGCGGCGAACAGGTCCATCACGATCACGCCGACCGTCGCAGCGAAGAACAGCGTCATGCCCGTGCTCAGTGCGGGCGGCGCGGCGACGGCGGGCGAAACGGAGGCGGAGCAACGGTTGGCAGGGCAGTTCATCGGAAGCTTGGGGAGATCGAAGGAACTCCCATCGTAGGTGCCCGATGTTTATGCGACAATTGAAATATGTCTAACATGATTATGCGAGTTTGTTTTGAATACGCGTGATCTCCAGGCGTTCGTTGCCGTCGTCGACAGCGGGTCGATGGTCGCCGCGGCCGCGAAGCTCCACTTGACGCAGCCGGGCCTGACGCGGCGCGTGCAGAACCTCGAAACCTTGCTCGGCGTGCCGCTGCTCGAACGGCAGAGCAAGCCGCTGAAGCCGACCGCGGCCGGACGCGACGTCTACGCGCTCGCGCGCAACGTGCTCGGCGCCGTCGACGAGCTGATGGCGGCGGGCGCGCCGGACAGCGAGCCGTCGGGCGAGCTGCGCATCGGCGTGCCGCCGTTCCTGTCGGAGCTCGCGCTGGAGCGGCCGATCGACCGGCTGCGCGACGCGTTTCCGCGCCTCACGCTGCGCGTGACGGCCGGCTGGTCGCCGGCGCTGGTGCAGGGCATCGAGCGCGGCGCGCTCGACGTCGCGACCGTGATGGTGCCGGCGAGCGCGGCGCTGCCGGACGCGTTGACGGCGACGCTGCTCGCCACGCAGCCGACGGTGCTCGTCGCCGCGCGCGATTTCCCGCTGCCGGACGGCCCGCTGTCGCTCGATACGCTGTCGGGTTATCCGTGGGTGCTGAGCCAGGACGGCTGCGGCATGCGTTCGGCGCTGAGCCGCGCGCTCGGCGCGGCCGGGCTGCCGTTCGACGTCGCGGTCGAGGCATTCGGCTCGGAGTTGCAGTTGTCGCTCGTCGCGCGCGGCGCCGGCATCGGCATCGCGCCGCCGAACGCGCTGGCGCGCAGCGCGCATCGCGAGGCGCTGCGGGTGGTGGAAACGGCGGGGCTGGAAACGCGGATCAACGTGTGGCTCGTGCACGGCACGTTGCCGGGCCGGCTGGTGCGGCCCGTCGCGCTGCTGCGCGATGCGCTGGGCGAGGTGCTCGAGCGGGAGAATGGAAAGGGGTCAGGTGCCGTCACGGCGAACTAGAGGCCGCATTCGAGGGAAAATCCTTATTTTCTCTACGGAAATGTTGCATTGCGGAAACCGATTCGATATGATTGGAACTGTCTCCTCCATGTCTCCTCTGATATGGATTCAGCCCGCCACTTAGGCGGGCTTTTTTTTGCCTGCGATTTTGTCGCGGCCATCCATTCGCCGGCTGTCGCCGCGCTCAGAACTTGTACGTCATCCCGACGTAGCTGATGATCGGGTCCGCCTTCAGGTCCGATTTCGACTCGGCGAGCACCGAGCCGTCCGCCGCCTTGATCGTCACCGTCGACGTCGTCTTCAGCGGGATGTAGGTCACCGATGCCACCAGCCCGAAGTGTTCCGTCAGGTTGTACTGCAGGCCCGCGTTGAACACCGGCTGCCACGACGACGACGCCTTCGCTTCCACCGAGGTCGTCCCGGGCTTGCCCGCGCCCGCCGCGAGGATCGCGCCGAGGTTGTCCTGCGTCTGCTTGATGAAGTTCGTGTTGAGCTGCAGGTCGCTGAACCAGTTGTACGACACGCCGAGGCCGAGGAACGGCCGGAACTTCGCGGTGGCCTGCCCGAAGTAGTACTGCAGGATCACCGCCGGGCTCCACTGTCGCACGCTCTTCACGATCGGGTTGACCGACCCCAGCCCGATGTTCTGCGTGCCGAGCGCGCCGGCGGGACCCGGCGGCTTGATCGTGCCCTGGCCCGACACCTTGAACACCGGCGGCACGCCGGCCACCGACGTCACCGCGATATGGTCGGTCAGGAAGTGGCTGACCGTCAGGCCGACGGTGTCGGCGCCGCTCGTGTGCAGCCCGGTGCCCGCCGACGTGAACGACGGCGGCAGCCGCAGCGGCGTGTTGATCGGCGTCGGCGCGACGTTGGTCGTCATCGGCGTGCTGCTCTGCTGCGGCATGATGTGGAACCAGCCCAGCGTGACGACGTTGCTGCCGGCGCTCTGCGCGTGCGCCGCGAGCGGCGCCACGGCGGCGGCGCCGGCCGCCGCGCAGAGAAGGGTTTTCTTCATCACGGCTTTCCCCTCCGCTTACTGGACGAATGCGCCGATCGTGAAATACGGCGTCGATCCGGCGTTGTCGAGGAAACCGAACACGCCACCCGAGAAGATGAACTTGCCGGTCGGCGACGTGCTGCCCGAACCCGTGTGGATCGTCGTGACCGTGCCCGGCACCTTCTGCGTGTAGTCGAGGTCGAGCGCGGTCGCGAGCGACGCCTGCGACGGCTGGAACGGATCGAGCAGCGTGGCCTGCTTGTCGATCAGCGCGGTGGTCCGGTAATCGAACTGGCTGTCGACGCCGATGTACTCGCCGTTCTGCGAGCCGGCCGCGACGGCCGTCTGCGGCGCGAGGATCGAGATGCTCGATTCGTCGTCGGCGGTCAGGCCCGGCACGCCGTTGCTGTCCGGCGTCGGGTTCGGGTTCGCGACCCCCGTGCGCACGAGGATCGGCACGAGCTGGTTACGCAGCTTGCCGACGATCATGAAGCCCTTGCCCTGCGGCGTGGCCGACAGCGTCGGCTTCAACTGGCTCGCGTAGTTGTTCGACTGGAACGCGCCGCTGCCGTCGGCCGACTGCACGAAGTTCGTGCCCTGCTGCGCGCACGCGCCACCGGCGAACTGGCCGGTCGTGTCGCACTTGGTCCAGGTGCCGTCCGCGTTGATCGTCACCTTCGCGTCGATCGACGCCGGCCCGAATTTCTGCGACGGCACTTCGCCGAAGCCGATGTGGCTGTATGTGCCCGCGACCTTCGTGATGTCGGTTTCGATCGACGAGAAGCCGATGAACGGGTAGTACGGGAATTTCGTGTCGGGCACCGCGGCCTGGCCGAGCACGCCGTCGAACTGGATTTCCTTGCCGGGAATCGTGCCGCCCGCGACGCCGAAGCCGACGAAGATGCGCGCCGGACGCGACGCGTCGAGGCTCGCGCCGTTCAGGCGGAATGCGCACTGGTTCAGCTTGTTGGTCGGCAGCAGCGTTTCCTGCGTGAGCGTGCCGCTGTCGACGGTGCCCGCACGGGTCGGCGTGACGGTGCCGGTCTTTTGCGGCACCGCCGATTCGACATAGGTGACCTGCCAGGTCATCTTGGTCGTGTCGAGCTGGACCTTCGCGAGTTCGCCGCTGCCCGCGCCGCCCGTGAACACGGTGTTGTAGTCGAGCGTGGCGGGGCACAGCCGGTCTTCGACGAGCGGGGGCGGATTGTCGCTGCCGCCGCCGCATGCGGAAAGAAGGGGGGCGGCAAGGGCCGCCGCCAGAATGAGGTTGCGCTTCATGTTGCTCCTCCAGATTTGTCTTTGTGCGGCGGCCAGCTCCCTGTCGGCCGCTTCTGTTGGTCGTACTCGTCCTGCCTGCGCCGTGCCGAGCGCCTTCGTGCCTTCCCTGCCATCCGCGGCGGCAGGCCGGCCGCCGCGTCCTCGATCGCTACTTGCTGATCTGCGCGCCCACGCCGAAGTACGGGGTCGACGACGTCGTCGAATTCGCCGACGTCGACGTGACGCCGCCGTTCACCGTGCCCTGGATCAGCGCTGCATACAGGCCGCCCGTCGCGATCACCACGCCCGATGCGGACGGGTAGCTCGCGCCGCTCGGCGGGGTGGTCTTCGCGTTCAGCAGGCCCGGCGTCGTCTGGCCGTAGTCGAGCGTGAAGCCGTCTTCCTCGGCCTGCGTGGACGGGTTGATGAACGACGCGTTGCTGCCGCGGATCAGCGCGGCCGTGTACTTGAAGTTCGAGTCCGCGCCCGCGTAGCCGCCATCGATCGTGCCCGACGTGACGGCCGTCGCCGCGCCGAGCACCGCGATGCCCGATTCGTCGTCGACCTGCGCGTCGAGGTGCAGCGGCGGCGTGCCGAGGTTCACGTTGCCCGTGCGCACGATCACCGGCACCGTCGCGCCGTTGAGCTGGCCGATCACCATGTGCGCGGTCGCCGACTTGCCAGTCGCGCCGACGATCGGCAGTTGCGTTTGCGGCAGCGTCTGCGGCGCCTTGGTGCTGTCGAAGTAGCCGCCGTTCGCGCTCGTCTTCCACGGATCGCCGGTGGTCTGGCAGCCGCCCGACCCGCTCGACGTGCACGCGCCGTTCGCGTCGAACGTCTCGCTCGAGTTCGAGCCCTTCGTCGCGTAGTTGCCCGACGGCACGAGGTGATAGAGCAGCGCGTTGTACGTGCCCGGCAGCTTCGAGATGTCGGTCGTCGTGTTCGCGAAGCCGAGGAACGGATAGAAGTCGAAGTGACGGTTCGGCACCTGGCCGACGTTCTGCACGACGCCCGGGATGATCGTCAGCCCGTCGTACTGGATCGTCGCGCCGGGAATGCCGCCGCCCGCCACGCCCATGCCGACCAGCAGCATCGGCGGGTTCGCCTGGTTGAAGTCGGCGGCCGTCGAGTAGGTCGAGCCGTCCGGCGCGGGGCCGGTGCCCGGCGTGAGGACGAACGCGCAGCGCGTCTGCTCGGCGGTCGGCAGCGTGCCGGTCGGCGGGTGGATGACCTTGCCGGTGATGGTCGTGCCGACGCGGCTCGGCGTGACGGTGCCGGTCTTCAGCGGAATCGGCGATTCAAGCCACTTGAGCGTGTACGTCATCGCGACCGCGTCGATGTTGACGCTGACGATCTCGCCGCTCCCCGCGCCGCCGAGATACGTGCTCTTCACGATATCCGCGTTGGCCGGGCACAGTGCGCCGTTGATCGGCTGCGAAGGCGGCTGCCCTTGCGTGCCGCAACTCGAGCCGGAACATTGGGGCGCATTGATCGGCGCGAGCGCGCCGCCGGAGTCCCCCCCACCACATGCAACCAGGAAAGGGGCAATGGCAAAGGCCGTTGCCACCCCCTTCGATAAGGCGTGCGACATGCCGCTGTCTCCAATCGTTTAATTGTGCGAGCTAATGTCGCTGCCTGGGTTTTTGCTGTCAATTGATGAACCCGTCTAAAAAAGGCGATTGAAACGGGAGCTGCGATTTGAATCCTTGCCCGATAAGGCAATGAGTAAGAATTTAAACGCGAGACAGGCTGCCGAAAGCTGCCGGAGTGGGGGATGTGCGACGCCCGGCACGCTCTCGCAGCGCCTTCCTGCGTATAACGGCAGTGTTTAAATCGACGGGTATCCGGTTTATCCCTATTCGGGATTGACTGGATGACGAGGGGCTGGATTAATTCACTTGTAATCGCGCAATGGAAAGCTTGTAAATATTTGTAAAGGCGCGATCCGGTGTTTTTATATATTGCCTGATACGGGTAAATAAAAAGCCGGCCAGTGGCCGGCTTTGCATGGCATGCGATGCTGAATCAGCGTTTGAGGCCCGCGTCCTCGGCCGCGCCGATGTTGAGGTTCATGCACTGGATCGCGGCGCCCGACGCGCCCTTGCCGAGGTTGTCGAGGCGCGCGACGGTGACGAAGCGCTCCGCGTTGCCGAACACGAACAGGTCGACGCGGTTCGTGTCGTTGTTCGCCTGCACGTCGAAGAAGCCGCCGTCGAGGTTGGCTTCCGCGTCGAACGGTGCGACGCGCACGAATGCCTCGTCCGCATAGTACTCGGCGAACACGCGCTGCACGTCCTGCGGCGTCGCGCGCTTCGCGAGCTGCTCGGGCGTGAAGTAGGTCGTCACCGCGAGGCCCTTCAGGAACGGGCCGACGATCGGCGTGAAGATCGGCGCGTTCGCGAGGCCCGTGTGCGCGGCCATTTCCGGCAGGTGCTTGTGCGTGAGGCCGAGCGCGTACGGGCGCGGGCTCGCGAGCTTGCCGCCCGGTGCGGCGCTTTCGTACTCGGCGATCATCGACTTGCCGCCGCCGCTGTAGCCGGTGATCGAGTAGCTGTGCGCGGCGAACGTCGGCGCGACGATGCCCGCATCGACGAGCGGACGCATCGCGAGCACGAACGCCGATGCGTGGCAGCCGGGCACCGCGATGCGCTTCGACGTACGAATCTTCTCGCGCTGCGCGCGGGTCAGCTCCGGCAGGCCGTACGCCCAGTCGGGATTCGTGCGGAACGCGGTGCTCGCGTCGATCAGCGTGGTGTTCGGGTTCTCGACGAGCGACGCGGATTCGCGCGACGCGACGTCCGGCAGGCACAGGAACGTGACGTCCGACGCGTTGATCAGGCGGCGGCGCTCGTCGACGTCCTTGCGCTTCGCTTCATCGATGCGCAGGATCTCGATGTCGCTGCGTGCCGACAGGTATTCGAAGATCTTGAGGCCGGTCGTGCCTTCCTGGCCGTCGACAAAAACTTTGGTGCTCATTTCGCTCTCACTGAATGAAACGGGAGCCGCGGCGCCCTGAAACCGCCATTTTAAGACGTCATCCGGCGGCACTGCACCGCGCGGGGCGAAAAAAAGACGGCCCGCGGGCCGTCCTGGTGTCCGTTTGACGCCCGCCGGCCCGCGCGCGGGCCGGGGAGGGGGCGTGCTCAGCGGGCGCCGGCGTCCCAGCGCGCCGTCGCTTCGGCGACGCGCCGGCCGAATGCCTTGCCGGTCTCGAGGTCGCCCGGCAGCGGCCCCTCGTCGGGCGTCGCATCCGCCGGCGATTGCGCGAGCAGGCCCGTGGAGCCGCCGAGGTAATTGATGTCGTTACGCGTGGCCGCCTTCGAGTTCGCCGGCATCAGGCTCGTGCCGACCCACACCATCCCATGCTGCATCGCCAGCGTGACGAAATATTGAATCGTCGAGAACTTGTCGCCGTTCATCGTCGCGGAGTTCGTGAAGCCCGCGGCGATCTTGTCCTTCCACTTCTGCGTGAACCACGCTTTCGACGTGGCATCGGCGAACTGCTTGAACTGTGCCGACGGGCCGCCCATGTAAGTGGGCGCGCCGAAGACGATCGCGTCGGCCGCGTCGAGCGCGGCCCAGCCTGCGTCGTCGAGGTCGCCGACTGCGATCAGGCGTACGTTCGCGCCGGCATCCTGCGCACCCGCGTGCACGGCTTCGGCCAGTTTCTGCGTATGACCGTAGCCGCTGTGATAGACGATGACGATGTTCGACATGAAGCGTTCTCCGGAAAGGGACGGGAACGGCGGACCGCAGGCTCGCCGCGTCACGCGTCGCCGGCAGGCGGCGCGACGGTCGCGCGGCAGGACATGCCGTGACCGGTGACGACGAGTCTAGCAAGCCGAAATGACGAGACAACGTGCGTGCGCGGCGCACTGAAATTCGCGGTGGCCGGCAATCGCGGCGGCGGTGCCCGGCAGGACGCGGCTACTGCCCGTAAGTGACCGTGAGTTGCGCGGTGCCGATCGCGAGCGTGCCGATCTCGTGCTCGAACATCGGCGCGGGGCGGCCCTGCGAGACGCGCAGGTCGGTGCCTTTCAGCGCGTAGACGGTGATCACGTAGCGATGCGGCTTGCCGGGCGGCGGGCACGGGCCGCCGTAGCCGTCGAGCCCGAAGTCGTTGCGCGCCTCGCTCGCGCCGATGCGGCGCAGGAAGCCGGAGGCGCTGGCGTCGGCCGGCAGGCTCGTGACGGTCGCCGGGATGCCCGCGACGGCCCAGTGCCACCAGCCGTGCCCGGGCGCGTCGGGATCGAAGATCGTGACCGCATAGCCGCGCGTGCCGGGCGGCGGGTTGTGCCATGCGAGTTGCGGCGAGCGGTTCGCGCCCTTGCAGTCGCCGCGGTCGAACACGTTCGCGAGCCGCACGCGCGCGCCGGGCGTCAGGTCGTCGCTCGTCACGGTGAACGGGCCTTCGGCACGCGCGGGCAGCGCCGCGAAAACGGCGGCGCACAGGAGGGCGGAGAGGAGAAACGGAGAAGGACGACCCGATGGCGCAGGCGGAGTGATCCGGCGATCCACACGCATATGGCGCTTCTCCCGTCACGTGGGCCGGGCCGAACCGCCCGGCATTGTTGGCGTTGTGTGTCGCCCGCAGCGCTGAGGGCGGCGATGGATCAAGTCTAGCATTAGGGTTCGATGAGCGACGCCCACCGTCGCGCGCGATTGCGATCGGTCAGCGCGCCGGTCGACGGACGAAAAAAAGCCGCCTGCGATCAAGCAGGCGGCTTTCTCGGCCAGTGCGCCGGCACGCGTGCCGGCGTGGCGTCATTCCTTCGGGGCCGTCGCGCCGCCGTGCGCGGCCGACCATTCGGCCGGTGCGTGCAGGAATTTCTCGACTTCGTCGAGCGTCTTCGTTTCGAAGTAGCCGGACGCCTTCGCGACGCGCAGCACGTCCCACCACGTCGCGAGCGCATGCAGGTCGACGTCGATGTCCTTCAGGACCGACACGCTTTCCTTGAAGATGTCGTAGTGGAACAGCACGAAGCAGTGGTTCACCGTCGCGCCCGCGGTGCGCAGCGCGTTGACGAAGTTGATCTTGCTGCGGCTGTCGGTGGTCAGGTCTTCCACCAGCAGCACGCGCGAGCCTTCTTCCAGATGGCCTTCGATCTGCGCGTTGCGGCCGAAACCCTTCGGCTTTTTACGCACGTACTGCATCGGCACCATCATCCGGTCCGCGATCCAGGCCGCGAACGGGATGCCGGCCGTCTCGCCGCCCGCCACCGCGTCGATTTGCTCGAAGCCGATGTCGCGCGTGATCGTCGTTTCCGCCATTTCCATCAGCGCACGGCGCACGCGCGGATACGAGATCAGCTTGCGGCAGTCGATATAGACGGGGCTTGCCCAGCCGGACGTGAAGATGAACGGTTTTTCGGCATTGAAGTGCACCGCCTGCACTTCGAGCAGGATTTTGGCGGTCGTATCCGAGATCGACTGACGATCGTAGCCTGTCATGGGCATTCCTTGGGTGATGAGCGAGGAGCGGGCGCGGGCCCGGTGGCGCAGCAAGGGGAACCTGCCCGAAGGGCCGGGGCGCGATCGGCGGACCAATCGCATCGCTGCGCGCGTAGCCCGCTATTTTACCCGATTCAGGCCGGTTTTCGGCGGAATTCGCGCGGGTTCGCCATGCCGCTCACCACCGGCGAAACAAACGGGGCACGACCATCCGATGCTGATGCCGGGGATGCGGCGGTGCACCAACGGAGGTCATTTAGGGGGTGTACACTAGGCGGCCCTAAGAAATCGTTCAGTACTTTGGACCTTCCTCTTGCCATCCGCCAAGGTTCGATGGCGTGCCGATCCGGCGCGTCGCGGGCCGTCTCGCAGTCGACCATCCCCTCGATTCAAGCAGACGCGGCCGAAGGTGCTGTGTACTGAGTCGTCAATATTTCGCATGTCTCTCGCAGGTCAATCATGGACGAACAACTGAAGCAGGCCGCTCTCGCTTATCACCTGAACCCGAAACCCGGCAAGATTTCGGTCACCCCGACCAAGCCGCTGTCGAACCAGCTCGATCTGTCGCTCGCGTATTCGCCCGGCGTCGCCGCTGCGTGCGAGGCGATCCACGCCGATCCGCTCGACGCGCAGAAGTACACGTCGCGCGGCAACCTCGTCGGCGTCATCACGAACGGCACCGCCGTGCTCGGCCTCGGCAACATCGGCCCGCTGGCCGCGAAGCCGGTGATGGAAGGCAAGGGCTGCCTCTTCAAGAAATTCGCGGGCATCGACGTGTTCGACATCGAACTGTCGGAGTCCGACCCCGACAAGCTCGTCGAGGCGATCGCGATGCTCGAGCCGACGCTCGGCGGCATCAACCTCGAGGACATCAAGGCGCCGGAGTGCTTCTACATCGAGCAGAAGCTGCGCGAGCGCATGAAGATTCCCGTTTTCCACGACGACCAGCACGGCACCGCGATCATCGCGTCGGCTGCGATCCTGAACGGCCTGAAGGTCGTCGGCAAGAAGCTGTCGGAAGTGAAGCTCGTGTGTTCGGGCGCGGGCGCGGCGGCGATCGCGTGCCTGGACCTGCTGGTGAACCTCGGCCTCACGAAGTCGAACATCCTCGTCGCCGATTCGAAGGGCGTGATCTACGAAGGGCGCGGCAACCTCGATCCGTCGAAGCAGCGCTATGCGGCGAACACCGACGCGCGCACGCTTGCCGACGCGATCGTCGGCGCGGACGTGTTCCTCGGCTGCTCGAGTGCGGGCGTGCTGAAGCAGGACATGGTCAAGACGATGGGCGAGCGCCCGCTGATCCTGGCGCTCGCGAACCCGGAACCGGAAATCCGCCCGGAAGACGCGAAGGCCGTGCGCCCGGACGCGATCGTCGCGACCGGCCGTTCGGACTACCCGAACCAGGTCAACAACGTGCTGTGCTTCCCGTTCATCTTCCGCGGCGCGCTCGATGTCGGCGCGACGACGATCACGGAAGAAATGAAGCTCGCGTGCGTGCGCGCGATCGCCGAGCTGGCCGAGGAAACCGACCAGAGCGAGGAAGTCGCGAAGGCGTATGAAGGCCATTCGCTCGAATTCGGGCCGGACTACCTGATTCCGAAGCCGTTCGATCCGCGCCTGATCATCAAGATCGCGCCGGCCGTGGCGCAAGCCGCGATGGATTCGGGCGTCGCCACGCGCCCGATCCAGGACATGGACGCGTACCGCGAGCAGCTCGGCGCGACCGTCTACCGCACTGGCATGGTGATGCGCCCGGTGTTCGCGGCCGCGAAGCAGAAGGAGGCCCGCATCGTGTTCGCCGAAGGCGAGGACGAGCGCGTGCTGCGCGCCGCACAGTTCGTGCTGCTGGAAAAGATCGCCAAGCCGATCATCGTCGGCCGTCCGTCGGTCGTCGACATGCGCTTGCAGAAGATCGGCTCGAAGCTGAAGGCCGGCGTCGATTTCGAAATCGTCGATCCGGAAGACGATGCGCGCTACCACCGCTACTGGCAGGCGTATCAGGAGATCGGCGCGCGCGACGGCGTGACGCCGGAAGTCGCGAAGGCCGCGATGCGCAAGTTCAACACGCTGATCGGCGCGATGCTCGTCCATCTGGGCGATGCGGACGGGATGATCTGCGGGATGATCGACACGTTCCACAGCCACCTGAAGTTCATCGAGCAGGTGCTGGGCCGCGCGAAGGGCGCCGAGCACTTCGCCGCGATGAACCTGCTGATGCTGCCGGGCCGCAACCTGTTCGTGTGCGACACGTACGTGAACGAGCTGCCGAGCGCCGACCAGCTCGCCGACATGACGATCCAGGCCGCGGCCGAGATCGAGCGCTTCGGCATCGCGCCGAAGGCCGCGCTGCTGTCGAACTCGAACTTCGGCAGCGCGCCGTCGGCTTCGTCGCGCCGGATGGCCGAGGCCCGCAAGCTGATCGTCGAACGTGCGCCGAACCTCGAAGTCGACGGCGAAATGCACGGCGACGCGGCGCTGTCGGAACTGATCCGCAAGCAGGCATTCCCGGGCACGACGCTGTCGGGCGAAGCGAACCTGCTGATCATGCCGAACGTCGAAGCGGCGAACATCGCGTACAACCTGCTGAAGATGGTCGGCGGCGAAGGCGTGACGGTCGGCCCGTTCCTGCTCGGCGCCGCCAAGCCGGTCCACATCCTGACGCCGGCCGCGACCGTGCGCCGGATCATCAACATGACGGCCGTTGCCGCCGCGAACGTGAACACGAAGTAAGTCCACGCCCGCGTGTGCCGCGCGTTACTCGCGGCACAATGAAAAACGCCACGGAACCTGCGTTCCGTGGCGTTTTTTTTCGCGTGAACCGTAAGGGCGACGGTGGCGCGGAAAGGGCGTCCAGACCGCGAATGCCCGCCGCGCGCGCCCTTACGCGACCTGCTGGTGCGACTGCCCGCCTGCCGGCGAACGCCACTTTGCCAGCAGCGTGTCCCACTTCTGCCGCACCGCGCGCAGGTTGTTCTCCTTCACGTGGCCGTAGCCGCGAATGCCGTCCGGCAGCGCCGCGAGTTCGAGTGCGAGCGGGCGGTTGGCTGCGTTCAGCCTGGTCAGCACCTCGTCGATCAGTGTTTCGTACTCGCCGATCAGCGCGCGCTCGGTGCGGCGTTCCGCGGTGCGGCCGAACGGGTCGAGTCCCGTGCCGCGCAGGAACTTCGCCTTCGCGAGCAGCCGGAACGCCGACATCATCCACGGGCCGTACGCCTTCTTCACGAGATGGCCGTGGGCGTCCGTCTTCGCGAACAGCGGCGGCGCGAGATGGAATTTCAGCTTCCAGTCGCCTTCGAACTGCGCGGTCAGGCGCGCGAGGAACGCGGGGTCGGACTGCAGCCGCGCGACCTCGTACTCGTCCTTGTACGCCATCAGCTTGAACAGGTTGCGCGCGACCGCTTCGGTCAGCGGCTCCTGCACCGTGTCGCCGTCCGCCAGCGCACGCTCGGCGGCGCGCACCTTGTCGACGAAGGCCGCATAGCGCGACGCGTACGCGGCGTTCTGGTACGCGGTGAGGAACTCCACGCGCTTCGCGATCAGCGCGTCGACCGCCTTCTTCGTGTGCAGCGAGATCACCGTGGCGCCTTGCGCGGGGCGGGCGTCGCCGGCCGCCGCCTGCTTCACGCTGGCGAGGTCGTACGCGGCGCGGCGGCCCCAGTCGAACGCCGCACGGTTCTTCTCGACCGACACCGCGTTCAGCTCGATCGCGCGTTCGAGCGACGCGAGCGTCAGCGGCAGCCAGCCTTTCTGCCACGCGTAGCCGAGCACGAACGGGTTCGTGTAGATCGCGTCGCCGAGCAGCGCGACCGCGAAGCGGTTCGCGTCGATGAAGTCCACCGCAACACCCGCCGCCGCGCGGATGTCGTTCTCGGCCGACAGGCCCGGGAACGCCCAGTTCGGGTTCTTGATGAACTCGGCGGTCGGTGTCTGCGCGCTGTTGACGACCACCCGCGTCGTGTCGTGGCGCATGCGCGACGTGCACTCGTCGCCGGCCGTGACGATCGCATCGCAACCGATCACGAGATCGGCTTCGCCCATCGCGATCCGCGTGGCGTGGATGTCGGTCGGCGCGTGCGAGATCTGCACGTGGCTCATCACGGCGCCGCCTTTCTGCGCGAGGCCGGTGACGTCGAGCACGGTCACGCCCTTGTTTTCCAGATGCGCGGCCATCCCGAGCAGCGCGCCGATCGTGACGACGCCCGTGCCGCCCACGCCGGTGACGAGCACGCCGTACGCGCGATCGATCGCCGGCAGCGTCGGTTCCGGAATCGGCGGCAATGCGCTGCCGTCGACCGACACGGCCTTCGGCTTCTTCAGCTGACCGCCCTCGACCGTGACGAAGCTCGGGCAGAACCCCTTCACGCACGAAAAGTCCTTGTTGCAGCTCGACTGGTTGATCTGGCGCTTCGTGCCGAATTCGGTTTCCAGCGGCTCGACCGACAGGCAGTTCGACTGCACCGAGCAGTCGCCGCAGCCTTCGCACACCGCGTCGTTGATCACGACGCGTTTCGCCGGGTCCGGATATGTGCCGCGTTTGCGGCGGCGGCGCTTCTCGGTCGCGCAGGTCTGGTCGTAGATCAGGATCGTCGTGCCTTCGATCTCGCGCAGCTCGCGCTGCACGTCGTCGAGCTGGTCGCGGTGATGGATCGTCACGCCCGGCGCGAGCAGCGCTTTCTGGCTGTCGTACTTTTCCGGCTCGTCGGTGACGATCACGATCTTCTTCGCGCCTTCGGACGCGAGCTGGTGCGTGATCTGCGGCACCGTCAGCACGCCGTCGACCGGCTGGCCGCCCGTCATCGCGACCGCGTCGTTGTAGAGGATCTTGTAGGTGATGTTCGCCTTCGACGAGATCGCCGCGCGCACGGCCAGCAGGCCCGAGTGGAAGTAGGTGCCGTCGCCGAGGTTCGCGAACACGTGCTTTTCGTCGGTGAACGGCGCCTGGCCGATCCACGGCACGCCTTCGCCGCCCATCTGGCTGAAGGTGCTCGTGCTGCGGTCCATCCATACGGTCATGTAGTGGCAGCCGATGCCGGCGATCGCACGCGAGCCTTCCGGCACGTTGGTCGACGTGTTGTGCGGGCAACCCGAGCAGAACCACGGCTTGCGCTCGGTCTGCACGTGCGGCTTCGCGAGCGCCATTTCCTTCGCGTTGATCACCGCGAGCCGCGCGGCGATGCGCGCGCGCACGTCGGACGGCAATTCGAACTTCTCGAGCCGCGTCGCGATCGCCTTCGCGATGATCGCCGGCGACAGCTCGTAGTGCGCGGGCAGCAGCCAGTTGCCCATCGGCACCGACCATTCGCCGCCGGCGCCATCCTTCTCGTCGAACTTGCCGAACACGCGCGGGCGTTGCGCGTCGGGCCAGTTGTACAGCTCTTCCTTGATCGCGTATTCGAGGATCTGGCGCTTTTCCTCGACCACCAGGATTTCGTCGAGGCCGCGCGCGAACGCCTGCGCGCCCTGCGCTTCAAGCGGCCACACGCAGCCGACCTTGTACAGGCGGATACCGATCCGTGCGCAGGTTTCGTCATCGAGCCCGAGGTCGGTCAGCGCCTGGCGCACGTCCAGGTACGCCTTGCCGCCGGTCATGATCCCGAAGCGCGCGTGCGGCGAATCGATCTCGATCCGGTCGAGCTTGTTCGCCCGCACGTAGGCGAGCGCCGCGTACCACTTGTAGTCGAGCAGTCGCGCTTCCTGCACGAGCGGCGGATCGGGCCAGCGGATGTTCAGCCCGCCTTCCGGCAGGATGAAATCGGTCGGCAGCACGATCTCGGTGCGATGCGGGTCGATATCGACCGACGCCGACGATTCGACGACGTCCGTCACGCACTTGAGCGCGACCCACAGGCCCGAGTAGCGGCTCATCGCCCAGCCGTGCAGGCCGAAGTCGAGATATTCCTGCACGTTCGACGGGAACAGCACCGGCAGCCCGCAGGCCTTGAAGATGTGTTCGGACTGGTGCGCGAGCGTCGACGATTTCGCCGCGTGGTCGTCGCCGGCGAGCACCAGCACGCCGCCGTGCTGCGACGAGCCGGCCGAATTCGCGTGCTTGAAGACGTCGCCGGTGCGGTCGACGCCCGGGCCCTTGCCGTACCACATGCCGAACACGCCGTCGTATTTTGCGCCGGGGTACAGGTTCACCTGCTGCGAGCCCCACACGGCGGTGGCGGCGAGATCTTCGTTGAGGCCGGGCTGGAACACGATCTGGTGGGCGGCCAGGTGCTGCTTGGCTTTCCAGAGCGACAGATCGAGGCCGCCGAGCGGCGAGCCGCGGTAGCCGGAGATGAAGCCGGCCGTATTGAGACCGGCGGCGCGGTCGCGTTCCTGCTGGAGCATCGGCAGGCGCACGAGGGCCTGGATGCCGCTCATGTACGCGCGGCCGCGCTCCAGTGTGTATTTGTCGTCAAGCGTGACGGACTTCAGCGCGGCTTCTAGCGACGCGCGTTGGTCTGCGTCTAGCGGGGCATTCATTAACTGTCTCCTCCACCCGGTCTGGGATCACCAAAACTTCGGTTGCGTCGGCATCTTTTGGACGCGTCTGCAGTGGCCGGCATGTTCGCCGGTTTCAAGGGATGGTAGCACTGGGGCAAACCCGCCGCCCATCGGTCGCAACGCGGAGAGACGGGCGGCCGCACATTGAGAAACAGGGCGAGATGATGCGTTACATCATGTAAAAGCATGTAAAGCCGCGTTGATCTTCGGGCAAATGCCGTTAACCTTGTCGGCCTGTCGGAGGTGCCCGGCCGCGTGGGTTCGTTCCGACGCAGTCGGGGAGGCGCCGGCAGTTTTACAGGAGGTGCAATGAACACACGTCATATCCAGAGTTTCCTGATCGTGTCCGCCGCGTTTTTCTCGATGACCGGCCCGGTGCACGCGCGAGGCGCGAGCGCACTGGCGGCAGCCGGCGCGCAGATGCAGCAGATCGTGCCGGCTCAAGGCGCCGCAGCCCAGCCGTCGGCCGAGCGTGCTGCCGAGTCGAAGGCGAGCGTGCGTTGATGCGATCGCGCGGCCCGCGGGCTGCGCCGGAATATGAAAAGGGCGGGAATCCTCGGATTCCCGCCCTTTTTCTTTGCGCTGCGCGGATGGTGCGGCCGCCCGGGTTGGCCGGCGCCGCCGCAGCAGCAGCGGAAAGCGTCAGGCCTTGTCCTGCACGACGCCGCGACGGATCTGGTCGAGCTCGATCGATTCGAACAGCGCCTTGAAGTTGCCTTCGCCGAAGCCCTGGTTGCCCTTGCGCTGGATGATCTCGAAGAAGATCGGGCCGATCTGGTTCTCGGTGAAGATCTGCAGCAGCAGGTCGTCGCGCGCGCCGTCGATCAGGATCTTGCGCTTCTTCAGCTCGTCCAGCGATTCGCCGTGGTTCGGCACGCGGCGATCGACCAGCTCGTAATACGTGTCGATCGTGTCGAGCAACTTCACTTCTTTGCTGCGCAGCCCGTCGACCGCCTGGTAGATGTCGCTCGCGCCGAGCGCGATGTGCTGGATGCCTTCGCCGTGATACGCGTCCAGGTACTCCTGGATCTGGCCGGCCGTGTCCGAGCCTTCCTCGTTGATCGGGATGCGGATCTTGCCGCACGGCGACGTCATCGCCTTCGACTTCACGCCCGTCACCTTGCCTTCGATGTCGAAGTAGCGCACTTCGCGGAAGTTGAACAGGCGCTCGTAGAACTCGGCCCATTCCTGCATGCGGCCGCGATGCACGTTGTGCGTCAGGTGGTCGATGTAGGTGAGGCCGTGGCCGACCGGATTCGGGTTCGCGCCGACAATCGGCTCGAAGTCGACGTCATAGATGCTGATGTCGCCGATCGCGCCGGGCTGTGCGCCGTTCTTGCCGCGCCAGCGGTCGACGAAATAGATCAGCGAATCGCCGATGCCCTTGATCGCCGGGATGTTCAGCTCCATCGGGCCCGTCTTGTTGTCGAAGCCCCATGCGCCGAGTTCGAGCGCGCGCTGGTACGCCTTTGCCGCGTCCTGCACGCGGAACGCGATCGCGCAGATCGACGGGCCGTGCAGCCGCGCGAAGCGTTGCGCGAACGAATCGGGTTCGGCGTTGATGATGAAGTTGATGTCGCCCTGGCGGTACACCGTCACGTCCTTGTGGCGGTGGCGCGCGATCGCGGTGAAACCCATCCGTTCGAACAGTTGTCCGAGTGCTTTCGGGTCCGGTGCCGTGTATTCGATGAATTCGAAGCCGTCGGTGCCGACGGGGTTGTCCCAGGTGGGGATCTGCATGTCGTGTCTCCTGTGCGGGGCGATCGGCCGGGGCGGCGTGCGCGTGCCCGGCGGGGTTCGATGTCGACGGCCGTGCCCGCCATGAGCGTGCGCGACGAGTCGAGACATGCGACAGAGTGTAGCGGGCGGCCGCGAGCGGAAACTTGCGAACTTAATCGCCCGCGCCTACGATGGCGCAATTTCCAGTCTCAAAATAATCAGTGGAGGGCAGAAGATGGCGCAAGCCGAATTGGATGCCATCGATCGGCGAATTCTCGCGATTCTTCAGGAGAACGGGCGCCTGTCGAACCAGGAGATCGCCGAGCGCGTGAACCTGTCGCCGAGCCCGTGCCTGCGGCGAATCCGGCGGCTCGAGGAAATGGGCGTGATCACCGGCTACGTCGCGCTGCTGAATCCGCAGAAGCTCGGGCTCGACCTGCTCGCGTACGTGAGCGTGCGGCTCGAAAAGCGCGGCGGCCTCGCGCCGATGCGGGCCGACGAGACGTCGGCGCGCGCGGGCGCGACCCACGCGGAGCTGTTTCGCGCGGCCGTGCAGACCTGGCCGGAAGTCGTCGCGTGCCATGCGATGACGGGCGACATGGATTACCTGTTGCGCGTGCAGGTCGAGGACATGGCGCATTTCTCCCGCTTCGTGCAGGAGCATCTGCTGCATCACCCGTCGGTGATCGACGTGAAAACGAGCTTCTCGCTGGACTGCTTCAAGGAAACGACGGCGTTGCCGATTCGTTCGGTGCGCTAGCTGGCGCGGCGGGGAAGGAGGGAGCCGGGCGGCCGCAGGGCGGCCCGGCTGGCCGACGTCAGGCCGTCAGCGCGGTGGGCATCAGCGATTCGATGAACTTCGACGTGCGGCGCGCCTGGCGCTTCATCGCGTAGTCGAACACCGCGGCCTGCTCCTGCAGCATCTCGGCGATGATGGTCGAGTGGTCGGCCGGCGGCAGCGACAGGTACGCATCGGCTTCGCCGTACGCGTACTCGATCCGCATCCCGGACTTCTTCGCGATGTGCATCATCGTCGCGTTACGCGACAGGCAATGCATGTACAGCATCGTCACGTGCGTGTTGCGGCTGCGGATCGCCGCGCGCTCGAACAGCTTCGAGCCGACGCCGCGGCCGCGCGCGCTTTCGAGCACCGACACGCCGAATTCGGCCGTGCGCTTGTCGCCCTCGGCCGGCAGATAGGCCAGATGGCCGACGCCGATCAGTTCGAGGTCGTGGTCGAACACGCCGAACACGGTATCGCGACCGAAATCGATCGTGCGGACATAGTTCTCGATCACGTGGTCGGGCACCATCTGCCCGAAGCGCAGCAGGCGGTCCTCTTCGTCGAGCGAGAGAAAGTGGGTGAGCATTTGCTCACGGTCTTTGGAAGCCAGTTCCCTGACGAGAACCGGCGCAGTACCGACCTTGCCGACAGCATCGGCACGGCCGTTGAATTGCGTGTTCATCGTGGGTTCCTCAGTGTGGGCGCACAAGCGGGTTGTGCAATGCAACAGCATTTTACCCGAGCGGGGTTGGGGAAAACCCGTATTTGACGTTGTTTGTGCTGAGGGGGAATTCTAAATCCGCTTAGTTCATTCTATATCTATTTGATTTTAAATGGATTTAAAATTCATCATATGAAATGCGCGGCGGGCGGTCGCACTGTGCCCGGCGCGCAACGCATGCTGCTGCGCGGCAATCAGGCCGCCGTCGACAGCCCGCGCTCGATCAGGTCGATCACCTGTTCGGCGAAGTCGCGGTAGCCGAGGCGCCCGCCCGGCTTCAGCCACGTGAAGGTCCAGTTGATCATCCCGAACACCATCATCGTGACGGAGGTCTGGTTTTCCTTCGAGATGCGGTCCGGGTAGGCGCGCGCGAGTTGCCGCGTGAACGCCGCGACGATGTCGCGCTGGCGATCGAGCACGATTTCGCGCTGCGCGTCCTCCAGATATTTCACGTCGTTGAGCAGCGCGACGTGGCGGCTGTGCGACGTCTCGTACTCGGCGAGGAACGCACGCACGAGTTCGGCGAACGCGTCGCGCTCGCTGAGGCCGCGCCGCTGGCTCGCGCCCTCGACCTCGGCGATGATCAGCATCAGCCGTTTCGTGTAGCGGTCGAGCAGGTCGAACAGGATCGCTTCCTTGCTCTCGTAATAGTGATAGAGCCGCGCCTTCGACGTGCCGCTCGCGGTCGCGAGATCGGACATCGACGTGCTCGGGTAGCTCGTCTGCGCGAATTTCTCGGCGGCCAGATCGAGGATCTGCTCGCGCTGGGATTCGTGGTCGGGCGCTCGGGTTCGGGCCATGGTCGAATGCGGAAGATTAGCGGTGCGCGGCGGCGCGGGCCGCACGCACCTGCGTGGAAGAGAGGGCGTCGGGCGCGTCGTCCTGCAGCTCGAGCCGGCCGGCGGCCGCGAGTTCGCGGCAGCGCCACCACGCGATCGCGTCGCTGACGAACAGGCCGCCGCGGTCGGCGGCGGCCATGATGCTGCCGACGAGGCGCCGCGCGGGCTGCCAGTCGGCTGCCGCGCGCGCGACGATCAGCGCGTCGAGATCGGCGTAGTGGCCGCTCTTGATCGTGTTGCTGACCCAATAACGCAGTTCGGCGTTCAGATGCTTGGCCTCCTGCCATTCGAGCGCGAGGCGGCCGATGCGCAGGACCGAGACCGGCGCGGCCGCCGGCCGCTTGCGCGCCAGTTCCGCGGGCGAGAACATCCCGGTCGAGCACGCCTGGTCGGTGCGCGACAGCGCTGCGCGCGGCGCGGCGTCGAGGTCGGCGGCCGACAGCCGTACCTCGTTCAGGCGTTGCGGCACGTTGCGCAGGTGATAGGCGACGCGGCGCAGCAGCAGCTTGTCGCCGACGCTCGGCGCGTGCCACACGACGACCTGGCCGGCATCCGTCGCGAGCTGGTCGAGGCGTGCGAATTCGGCCTCGATTTCCGCGTTCCAGTCGGGAATCTGGTCGCCGAGCACGTGCTGCCAGAAGGCGGCGCGCGTGTCGGGCGTCTCGTCGACGCCCTTCAGCGGCCCGACGCCGAGATCGTCGAGCAACCCGACGACGCGCTCGTCGCGTCCGGCTTGCGCAAGGGCCTCGCGCAGCGACGCGGCGGCGGTGCCGCCCTGAATCACATGAATGGTACTCATCGGCCTGTCGTCAACAAAAGAAAACCGCCGGCCGGGCGGACGTTGCGATGTCCAGCCGGCCGGCGGCCCCTAGTGTAAGCGAGATGTGTGACGACGAGAAACCGGTGCGTCGCGACGGTCCGACGCCGCTCAACGTTCGTCGAAGCTCACGACGACCTTGTCGCTGATCGGGTGGCACTGGCACGTCAGCACGAAACCGTCCTTCACTTCATGCTCCTCGAGCGTGTAGTTCTTCTCCATCCGCACCTCGCCTTCGACCACCTTCGCGCGGCACGTGCAGCACACGCCGCCCTTGCACGCATACGGCAGCGCGAGGCCCGCGCGCAGGCCCACGTCGAGCAGGCTCACGCCTTCGTACGGCAGACGCAGCTTGCGCTTCTTGCCGTCGAGCACGATTTCGAGGTCGGCGGCCGGCGTCTGATCGGTGATCTCGACGACCGGTGCGCCGGCCTGCGGCAGCGGTGTGCCGAAACGCTCGACGTGCACCTTCGCCGGCGGCACGCCGGCCGCTTTCAGCGCGGCTTCGGCGGCGTCCATCATCGGCGCCGGGCCGCAGATGAACGCCTCGTCGATCGCGTCGGCCGGCGTCAGGGTCGCGAGGAATTCCGCGCATTTCGCTTGATCGAGCACGCCGTTGAACAGCTCGACGTCCTGCAGATCGTCCGACAGCACGTGATAGAGGACGAAGCGGTTCATGTAGCGGTTCTTCAGGTCCTCGAGCTCCTCCGCGAACATGATCGCGTCGACGCTGCGGTTGCCGTAGATCAGCGTGAACGTGCTGCGCGGCTCGAGCTCGAGCGTCGTCTTCACGATCGCGAGCACCGGCGTGATCCCCGAACCGCCGGAAAACGCGACGTACTGCTTGCCGTGGTCGGCGTTCAGGTGCGTGAAGAAGCGGCCGTCCGGCGTCATCACGTCGATCGTGTGGCCGGGCTTCAGCGTGTCGAACGCGAAGTTCGAGAAGCGGCCGCCGCGCACGCGCTTGATGCCGATGCGCAGTTCGCCGTCGCGGTCATAGTCCGTCGTGCCGACGCAGATCGAATACGAGCGGCGCGTCTCCTCGCCGTCGATGTGGGTCTTCAGCGTGACGAACTGGCCCTGCGTGAAACGGTACGCGTCGCGCAGCTCGGGCGGCACGTCGAACGAGACGGTCACGGCGTCGGCGGTCTCGGGCCGCACGTCGCGGATACGCAGCGGATGAAATTGCGGGGTCGCCATATTCAGTAGGGTTTGAAGTAGTCGAAGGGTTCGCGGCAGTCGATGCAGCGATACAGCGCCTTGCACGCCGTGGACGCGAATTGCGCGAGACGTTCGGTGCGCGCGGAGCCGCAGCGCGGGCAGGCGGGCGCCGCGACCGGCCGCGGCACGAAGCGCACGACGTTCTCCCGCGGCGCGGCGCTGCCGCACTGGCCGACCGGCGGCGCGATGCCGTAGGCCCGCAGCTTGTCGCGCGCTTCCTGCGTGATCCAGTCGGTCGTCCACGCGGGGGCGAGCACCGTCTCGATCCGGTGCGGCGGCAGATCGGCGGCCTGCAGCGCGGCGGCGATGTCCTCGGCGATCTGCGACATCGCCGGGCAGCCCGAGTACGTCGGCGTGATCACGACTTCGAGCTGGCCGTCGTCCGCGCGGCGGACGTCGCGCAGGATGCCGAGCTCGCGGATCGACACGACCGGGATCTCCGGATCGGGCACGGCTTCGAGCACGTCCCACGCGCGGGCGAGCAGCGGATCGTCGCGGTGCGCGGCGGGCGCGGCGTGGACAGGGGCGGCGGTCTGGGCGGACATCGTCGGGCTCCGTGGCGTGGGCCGGTTACCAGCTCGCGCCGGGGTGCTGGCGCGCGAGGCTCTGCATTTCGGCGAGCAGGTAGCCCATGTGTTCCGAATGCTCGCCCTGCTTGCCGGTCGTCACATGCTTCACGGGCGCAGGCGGCGTGAGCGTGGCTTCGGCGAGTGCGTCTTCCACGTCCGCGCGCCACGCGGCCTCGATCGCGGCCGGTGCGGGGCCGATGCCCGCCGCGACGATCGCGTCGTCGATTGCATCGGCGGCGAAGAATTCGCGCGTGTACGGCATCAGGTAGTCGAGCGCGGCCTGCGCGCGGCGGTGCGATTCGTCGGTGCCGTCGCCGAGGCGCACGAGCCACTCGCGCGCATGCTGGACGTGATAGCGGGTTTCCTTCACTGATTTCGCGGCGATCGCGGCCAGCTGCGTGTCGGTCGACGTTTCCAGCGCGCTCCATACGTGCAGCATCAGCGCCGCGTACAGGAAGTTGCGCACGATCGTCACCGCGTAGTCCTTGTCGGCGTGCGCGGTACCGGAGACGGGGCCGTAGTGCGGCAACTCGGCGAGCGTGAAATTCGCGAACTCGCGCTCGGTGCGGAAGTACGCGTAGTCGTCCTCGGTCTTCGTCGCGCCGGTGAGCTGGCGCTCGAGTTCGGCTGCGTGCGTATACAGCATGCGCGCCTGGCCGATGAGGTCGAGGCTCATGTTGGTGAGCGCGATGTCTTCCTCGAGGATCGGGCCGTGGCCGCACCATTCGGCGTTGCGCTGACCGAGGATCAGCGCATTGTCCGCGAGACGCAGCACGTAGGAGAGGTGTTCGGGCGTGATCGTCATGGCGCGGGCGTTACATGTGGTTGACTTCGTCGGGCAACGTATAGAACGTCGGGTGACGGTAGATCTTGTCGCCCGCCGGCTCGAACAGTTCGGCCTTCTCGGCCGGGTCCGACGCGGTGATCGCCGACGACGGCACCACCCAGATGCTCACGCCTTCCTGGCGACGCGTGTACACGTCGCGCGCCATGCGCAGCGCCATCGTCGCGTCGGCGGCGTGCAGGCTGCCGCAATGCTTGTGGTCGAGGCCCTGCTTGCTGCGCACGAACACTTCCCAGATCGGCCATTCCTTGTTCATCACTTTCTCCAGATTCCTGAATTCGAGGGGTGCCGCTCAGGCGGCGTGCTGTTCGGCGCGGGCGCGGCGCTTCGCTTCGTGCGCGAGCGCGGCTTTGCGCACCCAGGCGCCGTCCTCGTGTGCTTTCACGCGCGTCGCGAGGCGTTCCTTGTTGCACGGGCCGTCGCCGTTGACCACGCGCCAGAATTCATCCCAGTCGATCGTGCCGTAGTCGTGGTGGCCGCGCGCTTCGTTCCATTTCAGGTCGGGGTCGGGCAGCGTCACGCCGAGCACCTTGGCCTGGTCGACCGTCGCGTCGACGAATTTCTGGCGCAGATCGTCGTTCGAGATCCGCTTGATGCCCCATTTCGCGGACTGGCTGCTGTGGACCGAATCGGCGTCGCTCGGGCCGAACATCATCAGCACCGGCCACCACCAGCGATCGACGGCCTGCTGAACCATCGCGCGCTGCGCGTCGCTGCCCTTCATCATCGACAGCAGCGCGTCGAAACCCTGGCGCTGGTGGAACGACTCTTCCTTGCACACGCGGATCATCGCGCGCGCATACGGGCCGTACGTGCAGCGGCACAGCGGGATCTGGTTCATGATCGCGGCGCCGTCGACCAGCCAGCCGATCACGCCGACGTCGGCCCAGGTCGGCGTCGGGTAGTTGAAGATGCTCGAGTATTTCGCCTTGCCGGCGTGCAGCGCGTCGATCAGCGAGTCGCGCGATACGCCGAGCGTTTCGGCCGCGCTATACAGGTAGAGGCCGTGACCGGCTTCGTCCTGCACCTTCGCGAGCAGGATCGCCTTGCGTTTCAGGCTCGGCGCGCGCGAGATCCAGTTGCCTTCCGGCAGCATGCCGACGACTTCGGAATGCGCGTGCTGCGAGATCTGGCGTACCAGCGTCTTGCGATACGCGTCGGGCATCCAGTCCTGCGGTTCGATCTTGCCGTCCGCGGCCATCACCGCATCGAACCGCGCCTGCTCGGGCGACTCGGCTGCGGCGTCGAGCGGCGCGACGTTGCCGGGGATGTCGAGGGATTGCGTGTACATGGCGAAAGCTCTCGTCCGGTTGAATGTGTGCGAAGTATAAACCAACCGACCGGTCGGTTAATAAATTTCTTGCGGATTTGCAGTGGGATTCGGGTAAACGAGGGAAGTCAGGGTGCGGTCAGGTGGGCGCAGCTACGGCTCCGCACGTGGTCTCGCGTCTTCGGCTTCTGCGGCACAATGCCCGCTTTCCGATGAGGATTTTGCCGATGTCATTTCGAAGCAGTTTCGCCGCGGCCGTGCTGGGTGCGGCCGTTCTCGTGGCGCCGCTTGCGGTGTCGGCCGCACCGGCCGGGTGGGTCGCCGCGTGGGCGACCGCGCTGCAGCCGATTCCCGATCTCGCCGCGCCGCCGCCGCTTTACCGCGCCCCCGACGTGGCCGGGCGGACCGTGCGTCAGATCGTCTACCCGACCGTGTCGGGGCGCGCCGCGCGGATTCGCGTGAGCAATGCATACGGTCGCGCACCGCTGGTCGTCGAGGCCGCGAGCCTCGCGCGCGCCGGCGACGGGGCTGCGCTCGCCGGCGGCGCGGCGGTGCCGGTTCGGTTCGGCGGCAAGGCGTCGGTGACGCTCGCACCGGGCCAGGAACTCGAAAGTGACCCGGTGGCGATCGGCGTGACGGCCGCGCAGCCGTATGCGATCAGTCTCCAGATGGGGCCGGACCAGCGGATGACGGTCTGGCATCGCGTATCGAACCAGTTCAATTACGTGTCCGCGCAGGGTGATCACGTAAGCGATCCGGGTGCCGCCGACTTCCGGACCCGTTTTACCCAATATGCGTGGGTGACCGAGCTCGCCGTTGAAGCCGGCTCCGCGCACGCCAGCGTAGCGGCGATCGGCGATTCGATCACCGACGGGCTGCGCTCCAGCGTGAACCGGAACCGCCGCTGGCCGGACGCGCTCGCGCGCCGGCTAACGGCGTCGGGCGCCGATTCGATCGGTGTCGTGAATCTCGGCATCAGCGGGAACCGGCTGCTCAGCGATTCCGCTTGCTACGGCACGTCGCTGGCGTCGCGATTCGAGCGCGATGCGCTGTCGCGCTCCGGCGTGAAAGCGGCGATCGTGCTGATCGGGATCAACGACATCAACTTCGCGGCGATGCCGCCGCGTGCGGGGCTCGATTGCGATCACCCGCATACGCAGGTGACGGCCGCGTCGCTGATCGACGGCTATCGCCGGCTGATCGAGGCGGCGCACCGGCAGGGCGTGAAGGTGTTTGGCGCGACGCTCACGCCGGCGGCGTTGCCGGCCGGACGCGAGGCGATCCGGCTCGAGGTGAACCGATGGATTCGCGGCGGCGGCGGGTTCGACGGCGTGGTGGACTTCGACGCGGTGCTGCGCGACCCGGCGCGCCCGAGCGTGCTGCAGCGCCGATACGATAGCGGCGACGGTATCCATCCGAGCGATGCGGGCTACACGGCGATGGCCGGCGCGGTGCCGGTCGAGCGACTGCAGGCCGCGGTGGGCGGCAAGTGACGCGCTTCTATATATAGAGGGAAAGGTTGCCGACGGCCTGCGGGCTGACACCGCGACATCGTTCGTCGAGCCCAAAGCCTCCGTGCGCGGCAGCGCACGGAGGCTTTTTCAAACTTTCTTCACAAAGGGCTTGCGTGGACGGGGGCGGATGCTTAGAATCACGCCTCTTTCGCGCCAACGGAAACGCGGCGCGGGAGGAAGGGAAGCAGTGCTGTTGAGATTCGGCGGTAGCGAGCCTCGGCGGTACGGAAGTTGAGCCCCGCAGTCGCAACGAAGTAGTTAAAAAAGTTGTTGACGAGCTGCGAAACACGGTTCATAATCTCGCTTCTCTGCTGCTGAAAACGCAGTGCTGCTGAGGGGTTCAAGATTCCTCGCAGAAATGCTCTTTAAAAATTAACAGCCGATAAGTGTGGGCGCTTGATGGCAGCGAGCTGATCCTCGGATCAGATAGCGAAAGTATCAAGAGTCTCACACTAAAGTAAGTCAGGTTTATGAA
>Ga0102593_1000367_pt1 | contig 88640 bp, 95 predicted proteins | sample AraplaCol_mMS_r2_2_FD_76862 | JGI IMG/M metagenome (GOLD analysis project Ga0102593, IMG submission 76862) | Arabidopsis root microbial communities from North Carolina, USA - plate scrape MF_Col_mMS_r2 (SPADES assembly) (version 2) | ecosystem: Host-associated > Plants > Roots > Endosphere...
TTCATAGCCATATTGCAACACAATTCCTAATAAAACAGGAACAAACGCACCTGTAGGTCCCGCGATTTGAAACCTACATCCACCTAAAATAGCAATTAACAATCCCGCTACAATCGTTGTATAAAGTCCTGTAACAGGCGATATTCCAGAAGCTATCGCAAATCCTAACCCTAAAGGTATAGCTATAATGCCAACAACAATACCTGATAGTATATCTTTCTTCAAATGCTGCAAGGAGTAATTTCGAAAAACCTCTAGATTCATAAGTGTACATCAGCCTCCATTTTAAGTAGTGAGGTTACCCATTCGTATTTTGGTCATACAACCTTATTTAACTTTCATTCGTTCAAAATAAGGTGGGCTACTCGATTACTTCTATTTTAAAGGAGACAACTTACAAAAAAATAAAGAGGAAATTAGAAGTTTATTAGCAAGTTATTAAAATTTTCTTAAGAATTCTTACTATTTATTCTTTTAGTTATTTTTTAGATAGAGCTAGGTAAAACCGGTACGATTTTCTCGATATAAGACTTTAAGAGCTATAAACTGAGGGAATAATGAAGTCTTTGTTCACGCAGACCCTAGGTAGAGGCTTGAAACAGAGTCTTCTAGGCATACAATTTTTGATACTTATCGCTGTAAATAAATCTTTTTTACTCAACTGCGCTATAAATGTAGAAATAAAAACAACTAGACCCTATAGTAGCTATAGGGTCAATGATTATATTTATTAACAGCTCAGATTATAACTAAATGTTCCTTTTCCAACATTTTGATCTAATCCATTGATAGTTAGCTTGCGCTGCTCTTTTTCCGGAAGGTGAAACGTAATCTGGTTATAAGGTAATTCATAAGAACCTTCCTTGTTAATGTTTATTTGAATCTCATCTTCTGTAGTTTCCATATCAACATGAATGTACGCAAATGTGTGCAAATATTCGTTTGTTAACCCATCATCTTCGTATAAGCTATAAGAAGATTTCCCTTTCCCTCTACAAGGAAATAATAAAAATCCTCTTTCATCCATATTCTTCGTTGAAAAAGTTACTTCTGCTTCATTAATCGGGATGATTGCTCCCGCCTTAGCTAGCAGCGGCGTATAGTGTAAAGGTGCAGGAATTTCAACCTTTTTTCCCCCTTCATACCACGTTCCAACATGAAAATCGTACCATCCTCCAGGATTATTTGGCAAATACACTTCTCGCTCTTTCTTTCCTTTTTCAACAACGGAAGCAACCAGCAGAGAATCGCCTAGCATAAAGTCGTCATTTTCTTCAAAGGTAGTTTCATCATGTTCAAAATCATAAAAAGTAGGCCTTATAATAGGATGGTAGCTATTAGAGGTTTCGCGCAACTCACTATAAATATATGGAATTATTTTTGTTCTAAATTTAATTAATTCTCTAATTGAGTCTAGAACTTCAGGATACATCCAAGGTTCATTAACTGTCTCGTCATCGTTCCAAGAGTGGATAGTAAATCTCGGATGAACAATTCCATTTTGTATCCATCTTACGAATAATTCAGGTTCAGGAGCAGGGCCAGAAAATCCACCTACGTCATGTCCAAAATTATAAATACCGGATAAACTTAGCCCTATCCCCATCTTGATATTGAATTTTAACGTTTTCCAACTGGTGCGATTATCGCCTGTCCATGTTTGCACATAACGATGCATTCCCACAGAGCCGGATCGTGATATTAAATAAGGACGCAACTGAGGGTTATGTTCCAACTGTGCTTCATAGGAAGCCTTCATCATAAGCAGTGGATGAAGTGCACGAATCAGTTCAAACTCTTTATTGTTCCCAAAACCGTGACAGATGGCTTCCTTACTCCAGATTTCAAATTCATTATTATCATTCCAAGTGGAATCAATTCCATAATCCAATAGCTTTTCTTTTACTTGCCCTTTCCACCAGTCGTAGGTTTCTTTATTGGTAAAATCTAAATAAGCACCTATTTCATCCCAAAATTGTGCCATTTCAGGTTCTTCGTTATGACTATTTGTTATAAACATCTTTTTTTCTTTTAACTCATTAAATAAGGGATGATCTTTTAATAAACAGGGCTTAATATTTGCACATAAACGTAAACCCTTATCATGAAAGTCGTTTACCATCTTTTTTGGTGAAGGAATTTTTGATTGGTTCCAATTAAATACATAACGCTTATCTTCAATTGACGTATAGCCCGACGACAATTGGAATGAATCACATAAGATATCATGTTTTTCACACAGCTTTAAGAATTCGTTTAACTGCATTTGTGCATCTGGAGCATCGGTATAACTCATTGTCGATCCAGAATACCCCAAGCTCCACTTCGGTGGAAAGATTGTTTGTCCAGTTAACCATGAAAATTTCCGAGTAACATCTTTAACTTTTGGGCCTCCAATAATATAGTAATCTAAATCACCTTGTTTAGCTTGATAGTATCTGTATAGCTCATGATAGTTATCGAGTTCCGTACCTAGTTCGAAAATTGAACTGGACAAATTATCATAGAAGACCCCAAATGAGAATCCTGTTTCTCTATGCCTTGTGATGTAAAAAGGAATATGTTTATAAAGAGGATCGCTATATTCTGCATCATACCCCATTGCATCAATTGCTTGCATTCGATAGCGCTTTCCATGTTTATCAACTGATCCTGTCTTTTCTCCTAATCCAAAATATTGTTCATCTAAATCACGCTTTAAATAATGAACGATCCCCTCACCAAGTGAACCATCAAAATTATACGCCTGAGTTTTTCGGTCATTCGCAAAATTCACCCACCCAGAATCCTCACGGTAAAACCAGCTAATCTTAAATCCATTTAAATCAACATTAAGCTTTAACGCTGAAGTTTCTACGGTGCATTCACCGTTATTATTACTAAACTCATAGCTTGGTAGTGAAAAACCGCTTGTATCCAAACGTTTGCGCCCCTCCAATGGAACATCTGACTGCCCGGGTGCGACACTCCAAGTTTTATCTAGTTGTAATTCCTCACCGTCTGTAAACAAAATCCTGATAATATCTGTTTCAAGTATCATAATTTTCGCATATATGTTATTCTCTTCTAGTTCAAATTGAAGAATGTTATCAGTTTCATTTATGAAAGTAAATTGATAATTTTCCTTAATACTCATGTGGTATCTCCTTTACTATGCATGTATTATAAAATAGTGTGTCAAGCTGCTTCCTAATAAAAGTTTATAAATATTGTCTTTAGTAGCTCCTATTCAAAATACTTTTTATCAAATTTTTTTAGTTAAAGCTGCTTCTCTCTTTCAAGTCGGCAACAATTTTACTGTATAAATTATCTGTAAGGTTATAAAAGAAAAATAAAATGATTAATCCAATAATATTAAGAGCCGCCGGAGCAAGAAATAATAACCCCTTAAGACCTAACAATGTATCTGAAGACTGCTGAATATTTGGAACGTACCCAATTAAGCTCAGTGCAACTCCTGGAATAAAACCTGCCAAAGCCTGCGCAAGCTTTCGGAAGAAACTGTATGTTGAGTAAACAATGCCTTCTGTACGTTCTCCCGAATTCCACTCATGATAGTCGATGGAATCAGCAATCATTACCCACGGTAGACCAAGCGCAAATGCTAATGCAAAGTTTCCTAATGAAAAAACAGTTAAAAACGTTACTGTACTCGTTGGTAATATAAAATTTAAAACGTCACAGGCAATGCAAACTAAAAGCCCAAGCATGAATGTATTTTTCTTCCCTATTCTTTTTACCATTGCCGGGATGAACATTGAACCAACTACAGCAAGCCCTATACTTAAAAAGGAAAGTATTGACATTAATTCTGGGCTTTTTAAATTATACTCCAAATAGTACAACTGAACAGCGTTGCGAATATTGGAAGAAGCAATCATGAATAACGCTGCTAAACACAATACAATAAGAGGACGGTTTGAAAACAATGCTTTGAATAGTTTAGATAAAGGCACCTTTTCTTTTCTTGGGGCTCTAATAACGTTTTCTTTAGTATTACGATAGCAAATTAAATGAAACAAAATTCCGAATATTGACATCACAGATATAGCTACGATGTACCCGACTTCTTTATTAGCAAACTGTAGCACAATAGGAATTACCACTACTCCTGAAATAAGAAGAGCTGTTTGACTACCAATTGCTCTAAATGAACCCAAAGATGCACGGTCAATTGGATCTTGTGTCATCGCTGCAGACAAAGAACCATATGGGATATTAACAAATGAATAGGCTAGCCCAAATCCCATATAGGTGGCAAATGCCCAAACAATCTTTCCGGTGTCTGAAAAGTTTGGAGCCAAAAACGAGATGACCGTCATTAATGCTAGAGGAACTGTTCCCCATAAAATGAAAGGTCGGAACTTTCCTCTTTTTGAGATATTTGTTCTTGAATCTACAAATGCACCAACACTTGTATCTGCAAACGCGTCAAATATTTTAGAAATTAAAAATACTAGCCCTCCCCAGTAAGCAGAGATTCCCAAAACATCTGTATAAAATTTCAGAAGGTATAACTGTCCCATATCAAACATAAGTCCGTTACCAATATCACCAAAACCATAAGACATCTTTTCTTTGAAAGTTAGCTTTTTAGAAACCGTAACTACTGGCCTTTTACTTGGAACCACTGGTAATGCCATATAACTATCCCCTCTTTCTCCCATTTACAATCCCCTTTTGTAAACCCTTTCATTAAGAAGTAGACATAGATGTTTCAATATTTAAAATCTATCACACTCCTTTCAGATGTCTCTTTTTAAGTTAGTAGCCCACAAACTTAAAGCATCAATTTTCTCTTTTCTTTAACTCTTTCCACACTTGTTCATATACTTTTTTTAAAGGAACGCTGTAAGTCTCAGCAATGAACTTACAATCTTCAAATTCTGGTGCCCTTTGTACAACTTCACCTTTCATAAGTCCGGTTTTTACTGTAACGCTTCCCCATTCGGTTTCTACTTTATGGAATTCTCGTTCCAGCCGGTGAACCGACAATGGATAATAGCGAATTCCCAAAGTTGTTGTTTCCTGAAATAAAATCTCCTTTATTTTATCTACATATGCCTCTGCACAAAGCAGCTGAAGTAAAACACCTGGTCTGTTTTTCTTCATGTAAATAGGCGTGTAAAAGACGTCGTTGGCTCCGGACTCTAAAAGCAAGTCCATAATATATCCCAGTAATTCGCCAGAAATATCGTCAAGATTCACTTCCATTTTTATCATTTTACGATCGATGTGCTCCAAGTTAGGAGGAATGTGTGAAGACAAAATAGTCTCTCCTTTCTTTTAGTTCCTGTTTACTTTGAGATAGGATACTTCAGACTTTCAATTTTCCTCACCAATAATTACTCGGAGCACATTAGGATGTTTTTCAAAATCTTTTGTTCCTGCTCCATACCCCACTGATTGTACTGTCATGGAAGGAACTGTACAGAATTCTTCTGAAAGCACTGATACAATAGCTGCACCTGTAGGCGTGGTTAACTCGCTTTTTATATTGCTTTGCTGAAGAGGAACACCTTTTAATATTTCTAAAGTAGCAGGTGCAGGGATTGGATAAATCCCATGATCAATATGTACTTTACCAGCACCTACACAAACAGGTGATGATTTTATTTTTTGAATTTCTAGTTTGTTTATCAAAATAGAAGCTCCTACAATATCTATAATCGAGTCTACAGCTCCGACTTCGTGAAAGTGTACTTTTTCTAAAGAAATACCGTGAATAAGACCTTCAGCTTCCCCAATTTTTCTAAAAATGTTTAACGAAGTTTCTTTCACTTCTTGAGATAATTGACTTCCGTCGATCAGCTTTACAATATCTTGGTAAGCACGATGACTATGGTGATGGCTGTGTTCGTGATGATCGCTATGTTCATGCTTGTGATGATGGTCGCTATGTTCATGTTCGTGATTGTGGTCGACATCTTCATGTTTATGATTATGTTGATGTCCATCAGCATACTTGTGATCAGCTGTTTCCGATAGTTCTACATCAAACTTCGTACTAGAGATTCCATTTTTCACAACTTTTCTCCAGCTCAATTTATACTCTTCAGAAATATTTAGTTTTTGAAGCTCCTCTTCTAAAAGAGTTGAATCTCCTCCAGCATCAATAAGTGCACCAATGAACATATCACCACTAATGCCTGAAAAGCAGTCAAGATAAAGCGTTCTCATTATGTTTAGCTCCTTTTTGAATTAATCGGTGAATCAAAGCAGCGTTGTAAGCAGCGCCGAACCCATTATCAATATTAACTACGCTAATTCCGGAAGAACATGAATTTAGCATAGTTAATAAAGCTGATAATCCGTTAAAATTTGCTCCATAACCAATGCTAGTAGGTACAGCAATGACCGGATGGGAAACCAATCCACCAACAACGCTTGGAAGAGCTCCTTCCATACCAGCTACTACCACTGTCACAGTAGCATTTTGAATCTCATCAATATTATTTAAGAGTCGGTGAATACCAGCTACTCCTACATCATAAATACGGCGAACTTTACACCCGAGTATTTCTGCAGTTACTGCAGCTTCTTCTGCCACAGGCAAGTCAGAGGTTCCTGCACAAACAATGGCAATATATCCTTCAAAAAAAGAATCCTGATCCGAGTCCTTCCAAAAGAGAATTTTTGCTACCTCGTTATATGCAAAACTTGGGCATGCTTCAAGCACTTGATTTGCTTTTTCTTTTGATATTCGCGTCACAAGCACCGACTTATCTTTCAGTTGCAGCGCTTTAATAATAGAAATGATTTGTTCGGCTGTTTTCCCTTCACCAAATACTACTTCTGAAAAACCTTGACGTTTTTTTCGATGATAATCTACCTTAGCAAAACCTAGATCCTCATATGTAGCTAACTCTTTTTCAGCATCTGCCACAGTTAGTTTCCCTTGCTGAACTTGTTTCAAAATTTCTTTTATCATTGTTCGTCACACACCTTAGATTGTTTATTCAGTGAAGTTTAGTGTCACTATTCCACTTTGGATAAAGCTTGATTCATGCTACCACTTTGATAACCAGTCAAATCTAATGTAATATATTTATAGCCTAGTCCCTTCAATTTCTTAGTAATGATATTATTTTTTTCCATAATAAAGGTCATATCCTGAGGTTCCACTTCAATTCTAGCAATCTCTTTATGGGTTCGAACTCTCACTTGACCAACACCTAGCTCTTTTAAATAGGCTTCTGCTTTTTCTACTTTGGTTAATTTTTCTTTCGTAATATACTCACCGTAAGCAATTCTAGAAGATAAGCAAGCAAATGAAGGCTTATTCCAAGTTGGTAACTCTAATTGCTGAGATAACTCTCTAATTTCTTTTTTAAACAAATTAGCCTCTAGTAAAGGTCCTCGTATTCCTTTTTCCTTTGCAGCCTTCATGCCAGGTCGGTGTTCATTCATATCATCCGCTATAGCACCATATACAATCGTTTTAAATTGGTATTCTTCAATAATTGGCTTCAGATGATCAAATAAGCTACTTTTACAAAAATAACATCTATTTTTGTTGTTTTCCGAATAGCCTGGAATAGCTAATTCTGATGTCTCAATGATCTGATGCCTTACCCCAATTTGCCTTGCTAGCACCTTGGCTTCTTCCAGTTCACTTGATGGATAGGTCTCCGAATCTGCAGTTACTGCAATCACATTTTCATTTCCTAATGTTTCAACAGCCACTTTTAATAAGAAAGTGCTATCGACTCCTCCGGAGAAAGCTACAACAACTGATTCCATATCTCGAAGAATAGAAGTTAAAATCTCGTATTTTTTGCCCAACATGTTCTTATCCTCCCGTCTTTGACAATCTTCTTACTTTTAAATTGTCATGCTTCCAAATCCACCATCAACCCGTATTAGCGTTCCTGTTACAAAACTAGAAGCCTTTTCTGAAGAAAGCCAAACAGCTGCTCCTTGTAGTTCTTCTGGCTTACCAAACCGCTTCATAGGTGTATGTCCCATAATTGAATCTACCCTCTGTGAACTTAGTAATTTTTTATTTTGTTCTGCTGGAAAAAATCCAGGAATAATTGCGTTGACTCGAATACCGTTCGGAGCTAACTCTCTAGCTAAAAATTGCGTTACACTATTAAGACCGGCTTTTGACACAGAATACGTAAATACTTTAGATAACGGAGTAGTCGAAGAAACAGAAGAAATATTAATAATACTGCCTTTTCTTTTTTGTTCGATCATTTTTTCAGCAAAAATTTGACACGTAAGTACAACCCCTTTTAGATTGACATCCATAATATCATCCCATTCGTCCATATCTAGCTCAAAAAAAGGAGTTCCACTATTTTTACCAGGAGCGTTAAGAAGAATATCCCATCCTCCTGACCATTTTTCAATTGCACTAGCTACTTCAATTAAGGATTCACGAGCACTGACATCAGCTTGAAAAGCTTTTGCTTTTCCTCCATTACGTTCTATTTCCTTCACTACATCTTCTGCTTTTTCTAAATTACGTCCTACAATAGCAACTGTTGCTCCATGATTAGCTAGTCCTATCGCTATAGATGAACCTAAAACACTATTTCCACCAATTACGACTGCAGTTTTTTTAGTTAAATCAAATAATTGTTTCATTTCTGTCCTCCACTCTCAAAAAATTTCCTTCTTTATTAAATGATATAGAATACAGCTCTGAACTTTGTTGCATATGAGGATGAGAATGGATATGATTTAGCAATGCCTCAGAAACCTCAATTTCACTTAGCTCTAACGTATTTTTAATTCGCACCATCTTTACTTGAGTAAAGTCTAATATATTACTCGTTTTAATAGCTGCCTGAATGGCTTGGCGATCATTAGGTAACGTAGTAGGTATTTTTGTAGGCGCCACAACTGTTGAAGTTAAGCCATTGGCGTACATAAATTCTAGGTTTGCTTTATCTACTAATCTTTGAGTTGTAAAGTCTGCAGTTCCGACTCCATTTGCATTTCCTTCTGTTTGGGGAGTCAAGTCCAAAACAACCATCTTATTAACGGCCGGTCCGCCATGAGCATATGGAGTTGGATAGCGTCCTGTGACATTAGGATCCATTCCATCCCCACTAATATTTTTACCAATTTCATCAATAACCAGCACGTCTAGCTCATCAAAGTACAGTTTCGGTAAAAGCTGTTTAGCTATAATTTGTAGATTCGTCTCTTTATCCTCAATTTGTTCAGACGGCAATACTTCTATTACAGCTACTTTATCAAATGAGTTTTCAATACTAGCAATGCCAAATAGAACAGGAAGTTCTTGCATAATAACTTTAGCCATTGCAGGAACGTTTTCAGCCATATATTTAAATCCTAGCTGATGGCAAGCTTCTGCCCCTTTTTGTTTTCCTAAACCAATGCTAATCATTTTCATGAGACCACTTTCCACTGGACCGCGAAAAGCTGTATGTGGTTTTATTCGATTTACAACGATAATTCCATCAGCTTTTGAAGCATGCTTATCTACAAAGACAGGTAATCCATTGGATAATTGTCCAATTTCCACTACCTCCATTGAAGAACGAATCTCACATTGTACACTCTCTTCGGTTATTCCAAGATGGCGTAAAACTTCTTGCTGGCCTTCAGCAGTTGCTCCGCCATGACTACCCATGCTTGGAACAATAAAAGGATTAGCTCCAAGTCCTTTTAAGAATTGTACTGTGGTAGCTGTCATTTCGACTATTTGATCAAGCCCTCTACTACCTACTGCAATGGCAATTTCCATTCCAGGTGTTATTCTTCTTTTTATGTTTTCTTGATTTAATTTTTCCGTTAATACATGTTGAACGTCATGAATTTTTGTATCATCAAATGCCACTTGTACCTTGGCCATTTTAGGAATAGGAATATCTTTTAATAAATCTTGCAAAATACCCATCTTTTTCTCTCCTTTCTTTTAATCTGTAACATTAGAATTATCCGTAATAAGAAAAAGAACTTTATTCATGTTAACGTTGTAAAAAGTATCTCTCTGCGTTGTAATAAGAAATATTTTCAATCAGCGCTTGCAGAACTGTAGAATCATTGGGAACCTTTCCTTGCTCTACCCATTCGCCAATTAAGTTGCATAGTATTCTACGAAAATAATCATGTCTTTCATAGGAGAGAAAGCTGCGAGAGTCTGTCAACATACCGATAAAATGACTGAGTAACCCAACGTTAGCAAAATCTTTCATTTGTCTCTCCATTCCATCAATGTGGTCGTTAAACCACCAAGCTGTCCCAAACTGAATTTTTCCAGGAACGCCATTTTCATAAAAATTCCCCATCATAGCGGCAAGTACAGGATTATCTTTAGGATTCAAATTAAATAACACGACTCTCGGAAGCGCATCTTCTTGATCAAGCGCATTCAGAAATTCCGATAATCCTCGTGCGATATCAGCTTCTCCAATTGAATCAAACCCTGCATCCGCCCCTAAAAGGTTTTTCATTTTTGTATTGTTGTTTCGCATAGCTCCGATGTGTAGTTGCATTACCCATTGTTTGTGAGCGTACATTTTTCCTAGTTCTTTTAAAAGAAACGATCGGTACTTAATTAACTCATCTTGTGAAAGAAGTTCGTCATTCATACGTCTCGTAAAAATTATTTCCGCTTCTGCTAGAGTCACCTCTTGGTATTTCATGTAAGGAATATCATGATCCGCTGCTCTTCCCCCATTATCATGAAAATAATCAACTCGCTGTTTAAGCGCTTTAATTAAAGTTGCTAAAGATGTTACTTGTTTCTGAGCTACGTGTTCAAGGTTCTTGATCCATCTCTGAAAAGTTGGACGTTCAATAAACATTGCTCCATCAGGACGAAAGGTTGGAACAACTTTTGTTTCAAACGTAGAATTTTGCTTTAGCAATTGATGATATTTAAGAGTAGAGGTAGGATCATCCGTAGTCCCTATAAATCGTACATTAGATTTCTTAATTAACGATTGAGGTGTAAACTCGGCACTTTGCAGTTTTTCGTTGCATTCGTTCCAAATTTCAAGTGCCGTATCCGGGCTAAGCCTTTTATCAATATTAAAAAAATTCTTTAATTCCATATGAGTCCAGTGGTACAAAGGATTTCCAATTAAAGAGGGCACCGTTTCTGCCCAAGCAAAAAATTTTTCCCAATCACTAGCTTCTCCCGTAATGAAATGCTCAGCTATACCATTCATTCTCATTGTTCGCCACTTGTAATGATCTCCTGCTAACCACAGCTGAGTAAGGTTTTTATATTGTTTGTTTTCTAAAATCTCTTTTGGGTCTAAATGGCAGTGAAAATCAAAGATCGGCATTTCTTTAGCAATGTATTTATATAACTTAACAGCTGTAGGTGTGTATAGTAAGAAATCGTCTGCTAAAAACTCTTTCATGTTATTTTCCTCCTAAGGAAACAAAATTGACTTTATGGCTAAAAGGATATGTAAACACTTTCATTTTCTGTTATAATTAATTTGTTCGTTTACTAAACTAATTAATTATAGAAATAATTTAGCATGTATACAAAATTCAGTCAATTAAATATTTTAAATTTTACAATTAATATTTTTCCACACGAAGATGCTATAATAAAAAAACAATGTCAACGAAAATTTGGAGGATATATTTATGCCTAACGGTGATGCAGCTTATATCAAAAAATTAAATCGATCTTTAATTATTAGCAAAATTGTAGAGGCAGGAATGATTTCACGAGCTGAATTGTCTAAGGTTACAGCATTAACAAAAGCTACTATTTCAGCACAAGTTGCAAGTCTACTTGAAGAAGATATTATTATTGAGACACAGCAAGACTATTCAAACGTTGGAAGAAAGCCTATAATGTTATCTTTGAACGAAACGGCAGGATATGCACTAGGAATTGATCTAGATTATGGTCAAATCTCATTTACTCTTTCTAATCTTCTTGGACGTCCAGTTTCTTCAGATAAAGTCAAAATACACGATACAAATTACTCAAATATACTTAGTGTATTAGTAAAAAAAATTAATGAATATAAAGATAAATGTCTTATGTCTAGATACGGCCTGATTGGTATAGCTATTTCGATACATGGTCTTGTTACCACTGATGAAATTATTCACTACATCCCTAGGTTGCAGTGGCATGAAATTGCTTTAAAAGAAGACTTAGAAGCAGCAGTAAAGGTGAATGTTTATCTTGAAAACAATGCAAATTTACTAGCTTTTGCTGAACGAGCTTATACACATCATAAATCTGATAACTTAGTATGTATAACGCTTCGTTCAGGTATAGGTCTTGGAATCTTAATAAACAACAAATTATCTAAAGGTCATGATGGCTATGCAGGAGAAATTGGTCATATGATTGTTCAACCAAATGGAGAGCTTTGTGCCTGTGGAAACAAAGGATGCTGGGAGAAATATGCATCTGAGTCAAGCTTTTTAAAGAACCTTTCCCAAAGAAAACAAGTTCGTAATATGTCTTTTAAACATATTGAAGAAGAGCTTAATAGAAAAGATATTGAAACCCATCAAGAAATGGAGAATTTTATTCATTACCTTTCAATTGGTTTGAATAATGTCATTAATATCTACAATCCTGAAATTTTAATTATCGATAGTGAATTACTTTCTCGATACCCAGATTCTATACAAAAAATTAAGAGCAGCCTTTCTTCCTCTATAAGTCACTACCGTGAATTATTAATCTCCTCAACTGGAAAAAAGGCATATGAATTGGGTGCATGCGCATTAGTAATTAAGCATTTCCTTGAAATTACAATGCCAAACTTGGTATATTCCGAGTCAACAGAAAGCTCCCTTTTAAAATAAGTACCATCTACATTTCAGCTTGTATAGTAAGAGTAATTAAAGATAAATGTTTTTACCTTCGAAAAAAGAAATGAAAGATTAATTAAGACTTTCAACCTTCCTAATAAAGAAAGTAAAATGATTGTAGCATGAGCTTAAACTAAAACCGGAGCTATCTTACCTAGACAGCGATTAAGAATTGCCTCCTACTTGCTAGGAGGCAATTCTTTTACTTCTATATCTAATCACCATAATAAAACTCCAAAAGGTTTAGGATAGATAACAAGATGATCAAAATAACCAAAACAACCAAAACTCCTCCTATTCATACCCTGCTTGCTTCTTTTGGGGATGTTTTTTGTTTTTCATGAGCATAAAAAACCAGTTTTCGAAAGGCAATATGCAGTAAAATAACGAAGGCAAACATACCAATCTTTGCAAAAATAAACAGATCATCACATCTATTTCAACAGAATAAACAACTAGAGGGCATTCGGTATATAGATTAGCTATGAAACTTTTTATTTCCTTTGGTCTTTTGGTACTCTATAAAAAATGAGACCGGGATTGCACCAATACCTATACCTATTGAAATAAACAGCGCCTGGTTTAGCTGAAGACTCGTATTTCCTGCTGCTTTACTATACATCATAAAACATACGAAGCTTAAAAAGCCTATAGCAAAGGGAATCAACAGATGCTTATACCTTTTCGTCATCTTATGCTCCTTTCTATGCCCTGCCTAGACCCACTACATCATGTGTAAGTTTTTCTCGTCACCTTCAGCAGAGAGTCTTAGTACATCGTTTATTTATAAACACTTTTTTTAGATTGAGAGATGCGCTTAACATTATGTATCTATCATTCTTTTATAAAAAGTAACTTCCTAAAATAAAGCTGGCTAAAAGAGCGACTACAGCTACTCCTCTCAATATATAGCTTTGGCTTTCACTCAAAGGTTTCCCCTTTCTTTTACTTATAACAGGATGAATATAAAAAAGATAAAAAGAGAAAAGAAACCCCACACCTGCTGCTAAGGTTATGAATATTTCCAAATTAAAACATCTCCTTTTTCTTCCTTTTTCTTCTTTTTTTCTTGTTAAACAAGTCTCTTTAAGGAAAAGCAAATAGTCAGCAGCGTTTCTCCAGAAAATACAAACCACCTTGAAATTGTACAAAAATAAAAAAGCAGGATTTCTCCTGCCTTTTTGCATATGTAATTCCTCTTCACTATGTCAACTCAGCGCTTTTAGCGAGCATAAAAGCAGAGATACTAAACAAAACAATAAATAAAGAAGCGGCATGTAACAGTAAAAAAAGAAATTTTTGACCGCCTTTAATGAAGAGCGAATAAATCATTCCTAGGATTGTTACTAAGATTAAAAGTGCTGCTGCTATTTTAATTACTATAGCAAAGAAAGCTCCTGCAAATACAATTGACGGAATAAAAGATGCTACAATAATGATATACAAAATCAGTGTAGCAATAAAAGCGTTTTTTGATACGTTTGAAGCCTGTTTAAACAAATTCCCCATATAATCTCCTTTCCCATTTTAAAACTGCATCTTTTACTATAATACATGTGCATAGAGGACACAATTAACTTTTTTTAAAGTGCTCATCACTTAAGCTTTATCGCCAATCATATTCGTTATATTTTTGACTTCATCATATTATGTTCTCTTATGTTATGGCCGTTTTCCCCTAACCACACAATTCGCTTATCTTTTACGATATGACGGAGAAATTCAAACTCTTGAGGCGTACATTCAGTCGGTTCGCTTAAATGGATTGAGCTTTTAGATAACCATTCTACAGAGTTTAAATATTTCTCTTGTCCTCTAAAAAAAATCCCCATATCCTATCCCCCTTTACCACTTTACCTATTACTTCCATTTTACTAAAATAAAGCTAACACTTCACTATTTATGTCCGGTAGCTAATCATTAGCAAAAAGACCTTATAGATATCTCTATAAGGCCTTATCTTTCTAGAACTCTAGATTAACTCATCCCGCTGAGCTTTCTCCAAACGCTCTTTAACTATTTTTTTAAACACATGAGGATCATCTACTCGAATGGCGACCTGCTGATATTTCTTTTTGATTCCCATAAAAAGCGTCGCTTCAATTGGAGACTTTAGTATTAGTAAAAGATCAGGATAAACTTTTTCAAAATCGCGTGCGATAAATTCAATCGTGGTGCTAGGGATTTTTTGTTGGAGGATGTGAGTGTCTTCTACTATTTCTTCAATATCTTTAAAAGAGATTTCCATACGCTTAGCTAAGCCAAACGAAATGTATATACAATCATCTTCCACTCGTAAAGGGTTAAGCCTTAATCCTTGAATATCTCCTATGAAGAAAACAATGCTATAAATATTAAGGATCAGTAAAACGATTGAAAGAATTATAGACGTATTATGCAGTAGCCAATGAAGACCTAATGTTTCAATGACAATCGCATGAATAATCATAATTTGAAACGTAATAAAACTTGAGCGTTTATACAGAGTAAACGTATTCCCTTCAGTACTCGGCTGCTTCTTCCACGTTCCAAACGCATAATAAAACATCAGCATTTCTGAACACAGTACGTGTATAAACGGTTGTTTGGGAAACTTTTCGTTTATAGCATGCGAAAAAGAAAATAAAAGCGGCAAAGAGCTTGATTTGACTCTTTTAAAAATAGGCGGTACGTTTTTAATTAGCATAAACAGCAGCGAAAGTTCAAATAAAATGAGTACCCCTTCTATTCCAACACCTAGCCACATAACCGACTGAAAAGAAGCGAAGTATTCACTTGGAATGATAAAACGCGCAGCAATAAGGCCTGTGGCCATTAATACAATAAAGTACTTTAGACTGAACTTACGCTGCCAAGCTAGAAATAAGAGCGGAGCCACAAGGCTTAAGTCTATAATAGAACCTACTACTACTCCGTTGAAATCACCAGGCAACGAGTGAAGTCCAAAAGAAGAATGATATAACACATAATTCGAGCTTATCACTAATAACAACAAGAAAAGAGCAACAAAAGAAACTGTTTTTTTATGAAGAACCAAACAACCCACCTCACTTTTAGTTGGTGAAACACGAAAATTCCTGTTACTTCCATTTTACCAATGGAGTTGATTTAAGTCACTTTATAACATGACATTGTGTTATAAAATCCATTTAAAGATATCCACTCTTCTATAGCGATTTTTATATACAAATAATTTACAATGTAAAAAGAGTTTGACATTTTTGGAACTGATGCTACAATAATAAATGTAAAATACTTTTTACATTTATTATAAGGAGGAGTAAAATGGATTGGGTTAAAATTGTGTATTCATTCATCCTGTTAGTTTGCGGAATTTTGATTTTTGTTTCATCATCTTCGCGAAAAGGTGACGAAAGAAAGAAGTTTATCAACACGAAGGCTCAATCATATTCATTTATGATCGTTATTGGTGTACTAATTTTAGATGTTGTAGAGTCCATTTATCGGACTTTTCAAGGGAAAAGTTCTTATGATGGCAATGGCATTTCGCCGTTAATGTTTCTAACGACAATTTCAGTTGTATATTTTATAACATTTCTTATGTACAGAAAAAAATACGGTGATTAACTGAAATATTTTATTATAAAATTGCGAAGTTAAGCTAATTTTTCCCGGTGAAACGATAAATATAATTTCCCTTTATAATTAGCTTTTGACACAGCCTCTAGATGACATACGATAGTAAATGAGCCTGTTATAAGTACTTTTATTAAAAAGGAATAACTAGACCTCCTACTGAGGTTTTTTTTATGCACTTCTAAACATTTCTATGATATTAAACTTAAAATAAAACATCTCCCTTAGCTAAAGTCAGGAGATGATATCATAAACGTTGAGTTCATTAGCGTTTTCTTACTCTCTATTCTGTCTCTCAAGTAATTCAATGATTCTATCATTTTGTTTGACAATCGTTCTTAGCTTTGCTTCTAATGAACACAAAGTGATAAAAACGGCTATAAATCCTATAATAGCTAAAAACATAACGGCTTCTCCCCTTTTTAAAACAATTAAGCATATACGCCCTACATCTCAAAAAAGCTATGTCTTTCCACTTTGCACACTCTAAGCGAAAACGTTTGATACCATTCTGTTTTTCCTTTGTGCTGGGCTGCACGGTGCGCTGAGTTTTCTTTCCACATTTTTATTGATTCTAATGAATCCCAATATGAAACGGTAATACCTAAATCTTGATCTCTGGCACTTTCTATTCCCAAAAAGCCTTTTTGTACAGATGCAAGCTCTACCATTTTGTCTGCCATGATTCCGTAACCCTTCTCGCCTTCTGTTCTTTCAGAAGCAAAAATAACGGCATAATAAGGCGGTTCGGGGGTTTTGGCAATTCCAGTCATATTGATTTCCTCCTTTAGAAGTCACATTAATAGTATAAGTACATGGTTATTTTTTTCTATTATATTTATCTTCTTTCAGCACTACTTTTATGAATTCCATTATAATACTTTTTTTAGTTTATCTATACGAAATGTAACATTTAATAGTATATAAAGATAAATATTCCATTTATATGATATAGTTTTTATACGTAAGTAATAAACAAATAGAAATGGAGTTTCAACATGAGGAGCATAAGCAAGATAACAACAGGGACCATTACGATAGCTTTGGCGCTTGGATTAATGGGGTGCAGTCCTACACGTTCAAACAATGAAAGCATAGATGGAAGCGAGGCAAAAAAAGAGCTGGCCATAGAGCTGAAATTTCTGCAAAACGAGTCCGAACGCTTAATCAATAAAGACGGAAAGATAGAGGATAAAACGTTTCAAAGCTATAAAAACGATTTTAACCTGCTGTCTGCGTCTATTAGTAGTACAACAAAAATAGAAACACAAAGTGATAGTGAACTAAAAGAAAGCATAGCGCAATTAAAAAGAGATGTAGATGCATTAACAGAAAAAGAATATGTAAAATCCTATAAAAGATTTAATTCAAGCAAGACTATCTATGAAGTTACGCTCATGAACAATATGCATGACATTATAGATGCAACAAAAGATTGGGATAAAGACCATAACGAGTTGGCCTTATTTGATAATAAACATATGCGTTCTTCTAGAGCACAAATAAAAAAAGATATGGGACCTGCGATTGATCATATTAACACCGTATCTAAATATAAAATAGAGCTCATGCAAGACGAAATCCAAAAGCATCGCGATAGTTTCACCAAGCTGCAGCTCGAACAATTAAAAAAAGCCACTTATAATTTTGATTTGTCTCTCAACGATCAAATTAAATCGATTCAATTCTATAAACCTATAAGTGGAGATTATAATGTAAGCAGAGACTTTAGCTATAATTCCTATGATAAATATACAAATGCCTGTGTATACATTACCGACTTTGAATCTAATTTAGGAATTGCCAAGGCCGGTGAATTTTAAAAAAGCCTTTCTAAAAAATTATTTTTAGAAAGGCTTTTTTTGCTATATTTATTACAAGCGCTAGTTCTTTATATCTTTTAACGCTCTATAGGCATTTGCTTCTCCTGAACCAAATAAAGCGTCCTGTCCTTTTTTTCCATAGTCAAAAGCTGTTTGCTTAATACGTGCTGTTACTTGAGCGGGTTTATACTCAGGATGAGCTGCTTTAAGAACTCCTGCAATTCCAGCTACTTGAGGAGTTGCCATGGAAGTACCGGCGTTTAACTCATAGGAAGTTCCTAAATACGTAGGCCATGTACTCAGAATTAAATTGCTTGGATCAGCCGCTGCAGGATCATTGGTTTTGGCATATTTCTCTCCAAAATCCCCTCCTGGAGCCGCCACGTCAATGGCACTGTTTCCATAATTAGAGTAGAAAGCAAGCTGCTGAGTCGACCATTTTGTGGAAGCCGAAACATTAATCACTCCTGGCATTTGCGCCGGTACGACAGTTGCTGGCCCTTTGACACTTATACCATATGGTTCATACAAGGTATTTAAAAAGTCGTTTACTTCCTTTTTATTATCCAAATTTAAACTTTCGTTTCCGCTACCGGCTACGACCGTTACGCCATTTTTCACGGCATACTGAATGGCTCTTTTCCAAAGCAGAGTTTCAGCGATTGATTTATAACTTTCTCCTTCAATAGTCATCTTGTTATTATTATAGAAACGAAGAGACATATTAATAACATCTACTTTATCATTAGTTGCGGCAATAATTCCGTCTATAATCCAAGATGGCAGTCCTAGAGCTTGCTCTGAGTACAGTACGCGATAAGAACGTATTCCAAGTTCCGGTCCCACTCCCTTTACTTTTCCATTCGCTCCAATGATTCCAGCAACGTGCGTACCGTGTCCGTTACGATCTTTTATATCTGCAGGATCCCCTGTTTCCGATTCGTCCATTCCAGCCGGAACAAGATTACGTCCGCCTAGTATATTATCTTTTAAATCAGGGTGAGACTCATCAATACCGGTATCAATTACTCCTACCACTGCTTTATGAGTTGTACTACCATCTTTATTTTTATACCCGCCTGTTTCTACCTTATAAGATTTTCCGTCATTTGTCACTCGTTGAATATCCCATTGAGAGTCCCAATAATTCTCTGAATTCTGTGAGCTGATTATACTAGACTGATAGTTATAAGGACTAACTGCTGTTTTTTCCAAGCTTAGAGGAATTTCCCTGTTAGCAGCTTCGATTGAAGAATTTCCTTTTAAATTGTTAAGAAAAGAAGACTGTTCAGATTGAGCCTCTATTCCTCCTACTTCCGGCAGAGCTTTAGTGACTTTCCCACCAGCTTTTTGAATAATCTCTTGATAGTTGTCTGGTAATCCATTTTTAAAAGCAATTGCGTATGTGTTACTTATCTTTTCATCTTGACTCTTAGCTTGAGTAAGAACTCCGCCAACAGCAAACACTCCTGCTCCTACCGCAAGTGAAAGCACCGTATGTAGAATTTTTTTTTGCATATGCCCCTCCTATATATGGAAATATTTATCATATACTATCTTATTACATAACCTTTAAAATTCCAAGTTTTTCTAATAGATTACGATTATTTAAAATAAGACTTGATTTATATTTCACAAACAATAACCAAAATAAGGGTTTTAAAAGAGATTTATAGCTCATTTATTGTATAAGGAAACCTTATTATTTGATGCATCAACTAATAAAGAGTAAAGTTTTTCTATAGTAACAGTTAAAAGCGAAAGGATGAGTAATATGTTTAAAGACGGTTATGTAAAAGTAAATGATGTAAATCTTCATTACGTAACAAAAGGTGAAGGCGAACTAATGCTGTTTTTACACGGTTTCCCTTACTTTTGGTATACGTGGCACCATCAGTTAGAAGAGTTTTCGAAAGATTATCGCGTGGTAGCTGTAGATATGCGAGGCTATAACTTATCAGATAAGCCAGAAGAAATTTCTTCTTACAGCATGCCCCTTCTCATGGAAGATGTAAAACAGTTAATTGAAGCGTTTGATGAAAAAGAGTGTGTGTTAGTGGCACATGATTGGGGCGGCGCTGTTGCATGGGCATTTGCTTATACATATCCCCAGTATGTCAAAAAGTTAGTGATGTTTGATGCACCGCACCCTTACACATTTATAAGAGAGCTTGCTGAAAATCCTGCTCAACGAGAAGCCAGCAGCTATATGAGCTTTTTCCAACAGCCAAATTCTCAAGATGAGCTACTCGCGAATAATAGTGAAAAATTAAGAAAAATGCTGACGGAGCCGGGCATTAAAAAAGGCTATTTAACCAAAGAAGAAGAAGCTAAATATGTAGAGGCGTGGAACCAGCCAAATGCAATGAAATCCATGCTTAACTACTACCGTGCGTCTTCTCTTTATCCATTTGAAGAGCGCGTTCATAAACCTGTAGCCCTGCCGCATAAAGTATTTCAGTCTCCGACTTTAATTGTATGGGGAAATGCGGACGAAGCGTTTGAAAACAGTAATTTAGATGGCATTGAAGAGTACGTTCCAAATGTAACGATCCACCGCTTAGACGGTGTGGGACATGCGCCTCAACATGAGCAGCCAGAAAAAGTGAATGAATTTATGAGAGACTTCTTAAACAAATAAAATCGAAAAAGACTGCAAGGTGCGGTATACAACCGCTTTGCAGTCTTTTTTATAGATTATAAAGCATATTATCAACTATTCATTTCTATTATTGAATTATTTTTCAACGTTTCAATAGAGGTATACCGGGTATAAATTTTACTGTACAGATGCAGTCCCCCCCAAAGGAACATGTACATTTCTTTCTTACTTACCCTTTTTTGAGCTCTCCTTTTGGAGGGTTCTTTTTTACGGTTTTATTCTTTCCCCACCGGAAGAACAATCTTAAACAGTGCTCCTCCCGTCTCCTTATTATCGGCCGTGATGCTTCCTCCGTGGTTTTTCACAATGGAATGAGCAATATAAAGACCTAGTCCCAAATTTCCGTGCCCGCTTGTTCTCGACGCATCTTCTCTGTAAAACTTTTTAAACAGCTGTTCTTGTTGGATAGTGTAAACCCAGGGCCCGTATCATGTATTTCAAAGATTACTTCGTTGTGATGAATCACGATATTCCAAACTATTTCTCCGCGTTCAGGCGTGTAGCGAATACAGTTTGTGATGATATTATCTAACACTTGAGAAATGCGCTGAGGATCTCCGTAAAATTGGTTTGGCCCTTCTGTTTTACTAAGCGACGACACAAATGTAATCTCTTTTTTTTGACATAAAAGCTGAAATTCATTTGCTTTCTCATGAACAAATGTGTTGATATTAATAGGCTCACTCTTTACGGCAAAGCCTGGATTTTCTATGACTGATACTTCTTGCAGCTGATTTAATAGTTGAATCGAACGCTGTGTATTTGTGTAGATCGTATGTAAATATCGACTAAGCCTCTCTGGGTCCTTTTTGCTTCCTTCTACTAAAATTTCGGTGTGACCGTGAATAATTGTAAGAGGCGTTCGTAAATCATGTGCAATCGCAGCCGTCATATCTTTGCGGTCTTCTTCTAGCTGCCACTGTTTAGCTAGCGATTGCTTTAATTCTTTTCGCATTTCTTCAAAGGCATGCAGCAGCTGGCTTAATTCTTTTGCGTCTTGAGTCACGGACAGCGAAAAATCCAAATTATTATGCTGAATGTTTTTCGCGGCCGTCATCAGCTCGTTAAAAGGCCGTTCAATTTTTTTACTAAATCGTCTTCCAAACAAATAAGCAAACAAGTAAAAGTAAAGAAATGGACTGGCTAACGATAAAAACGTTACAAGCGCAACGATCCATTAATAAAAATAATAAGCTTACGGTTCAGAAATGCCATTCGCAATTGCTAGTAAAAAAATTAAGCCAGAAAGCAAAATAAAAAAAATACTGTTTGCTATAATGCTAAACCACACAACGCTCGGTTTTTTCGTTCGGACTCCTAAAACTAATGCCACAATAAAGCCAGCGTCTATCGCGAAAAACAGCCACAGCGGCATAGTCAAATCACCGGTTTCATTTGGAAAAATTGAATTTTGCGGAAACAGCCAATTTGCAAAAAATACAACAAACGCAGCCGCCATCAAAATAACTGTCAGTAAAATCGGCTTATTTTCCTTTGGAATACTCATTTCAAATACCTCCTAGCTAAAGAAAATAATACCATATATTATTAAATAGAAATATACAGATTCCATAGTCTCAACATCAAAAAGAAAAAAGGACATAGATTTTTATTTACGGATTCTTTTCCGAGGGGCAAAATTTAATTTCATAATGCACTTTTAGCGTGAATTCATGTTTTTTTATTTGCTTGGTATTACTTCTATATTTGCTATTTCCCCTTAAATTCAAGCAGGAATTCGCATAAAAATTCTCCAATATGGAAATAGTTATTTGAATTTAACCGTGAATTATTTAGTGAGTTTTTTTAAGGATATTATTTATTTTAAGTAGGTTCTGATATCTTTCGTTGTTGATTCACTTTATTAAACTGTTTGGAAGTTTTGTTGAACAAGTTGTAAATTTAACATTCTAAAGTAAGAACATTTCTTTGTATTGAGAAATGCTTTTTATTTTGTTTAAAATTAAAAGGATATTTCAATAACAACAATAATATAATAAAAAACGATAATAATTTATTGTAAAACGATAAATCATATGTTAAATTCGTATTATTATTAAATAAGTGAGGTGTTTTTTATGAATGTTAAACGAGGTTCTACCACTTTCTTAAAGGTAATAATTTTTCTGATTGGAATTGCAGTGCTTGCCGCATGTATATTTTTGTTGCCTGAAGCAGCCAGAAGAGATGCTATAGAGCGTCCTGGTGATTATTCGTTATATCCACTTTTGGTATGTACATATGGAATATGTATTACGTTTTCTGTGGCGTGGTATCAAGCTTTTAAGCTTTTAACCTATATCGAGAAGAATAACGCTTTCTCTGAGTTATCTCTTCAATCTTTGAAGGTAATAAAAAAATGCACTTTTACTGTCATTTTCTTTATTTTGTTAGCAATAGTTTATTTAAGGGCGCATGCTCAATTCACAGGTGATGATGCAGCAGGTCCAATATCTCTAGGTCTAATGGGCATCTTGGCAACAAGTATCATCGCAGCCATTGTGGACGTGTTTCAAAAACCTATAAAGAATGTCATGGATTCACAGCCAAAAAACAATTAACATTTCGAAATATAGGAGAGGTGTTTTTTATGAAGATAGCAACCACATTATTTTTGAAGATAGCAATTATTCTCATTGGAATTCTGGTTCTCACTTTGTGCATATTTCTAGTTCCTGAACTGGCAGATGCGGTAGCGGATTTCTTAGGTATTCATTCCATAAAATATATCATTTTCATCCTTTTATATGGAGGAACATTACCTTTTTACTTCGCCCTTTATCAAGCTGTTAAACTGTTGAGTTATATTGACAAGAACATTGCTTTCTCTGAATTGTCTGTTCGAGTTTTAATGGGAATCAAATACTGCGCCATTTCTATCTGTAGTTTGCATGTCTTAGGTTTGCCCGTCTATTATCTCGTGGCAGATAAAGACGATGCCCCAGGTCTCATATTTGTTGGAATGGTCATTCCTTTTGCTTCGTTGGTTATCGCAGTTTTTGCTGCTGTTCTCCAAAGGCTTTTGCAAGAAGCGATTAACATAAAATCAGAAAATGATTTGACGGTCTGAGGTGGAGGATATGGCAATTATTATTAATATTGATGTGATGTTAGCAAAACGAAAAATGAGCGTAACGGAGCTTTCAGAGAGGGTTGGAATTACTATGGCGAATCTTTCCATTCTGAAAAATGGGAAAGCAAAAGCGGTTCGTTTTTCAACATTAGAAGCAATATGTAAGACTTTGGATTGTCAGCCAGGTGATATTTTGGAGTACAAAAGCGACGAAGACAATCAATAATAAAAGACAACAAATTTCTTCAACCATGAGGATTAGGTAGTGAAATTAAAATGAAGGGGCAGCTTAATTACTGTCCCTTCTCTGCTTTTATTGATTTATTTAATTAGAGAATTCCATTGAGAATTATATTAATATTGGTGACAAAAAGTGTGAGGTGATTTGCAATGTTTGCACCTCAAAAGGGAACACGTTAGATTTTTCTACGTTCTCTTTATTATTCATTATTATTCATTTGGTACATACTCTAAAATGTCCCTTGATTTACAATCTAACACATAACTTATTCTAAATATTCTTCCTCTAAAGCAGGTTTTAAATAACGAGCCATGCCTGTTTTCATTTTCCGAAATCCTGCTTTTCTATAAAACTCTTCATTACCCGCTGTGGAAACAAGATGAACGCATGAAATATCATTAAGCTGAGCAAGCAGGTTTTCTATAATTTGCTGTCCAATTCCTTGATTCTGATAATGCTTGTCAACCACAACATCATAGATAGCAGCATTAAACACACCGTCTGAAAGAGCTCTGCCGAACCCTACTATTTTATTTTCATCATAAGCAACCGCTACTACGTTGCTTGATTGGAATACTTTTTTAACCTTTTCTTCATCATGGTTCTTCCACCCTACAGAGCGGTAAATTTCTTTCATTCTCGACCACTCAACATTTTCTATAGAATTTGAAAAGGAAACCTTCATAGAATCTACTCCTTTTGTTTTTATATAAACTATTTCGGCCTCCAAGATACAAGTCCCTGGCATATCATCCATTTATCTTTCAAATCATGACGAGTATTCTGCTATAAAAAACATATATTCAATATATCAAAGTAGATTTTAAAAGGAGTAACATTTAATCACAATGTAGACAAAAATAAAAGTTCAAATCATATAGATTTGAACTTAAGATAAAAACTTGATTTATAAACTCTCTAAAAAATGAATAAACTTTTTAAGACTTTGAGAGCGCTGCTTCCCTTTCTTTACTACAAAATCAATATGAACGTCTTCTGAAAGCTCTTGGTATTCAATGCTTTTCATATCACCGCGAGAATTTACTACGCTAGCCGGGACTACACTCATTCCAAGTCCATTACGGACGGCTTGTAAAATAGCTTCTAATGAATCAAATTCCATGATGTTGGCTTTATGTAGATGATGTTCTTTTGAAAACTCTAATAGTCTGTTTCTATAGATGCAGTTTCCATCACTATTGATGAGTAGCGTTGGTTGGTCTTTTTCTTCTGGAGCTTCATATAGAGGTGAGATAAGCACCATTTTTTCTGCATAGTGATAAACCGTTTCAAACTGAGCCTCGTTATAGGTACCGCTAAGAAAAAGTCCATCAATTTCTCCGTACGAAAGCATTTCTTGCAAGACTTGTTTTCTATCTGTTTTTATTTTAACTTCAATATCCCGATGTTCTTTCAGAAAAGATGAGAATAAAGAAGGAACTTTAGTAGCAGAAACCGTCTGCGAGGCACCAATGATCAAGGATCTTTTAAACTTATTCGGATTAACTTCTGCTTTAGCTTCCTCCATTAACAGTAAAATACGCTGGGCGTAGCTAAACAAAGCTTCCCCTTCATTTGTTAACGTAACTCCTCGATTTGTACGTATCAATAATTTGGTGCCTAATTCTTCCTCTAGATTTTTAATCCGCTGGCTAATATGCGGTTGAACATATCCTAATACCTCCGCAGCTTTTGATAGTGATTTTGTTTCTGCCACACATTTGAAAATTCGTAAGTCTTGGCTTTCCAATTTCAATTCCTCCGTTGATATCATTTTAAATGATACCGCTCTTAGTATTACCTATTATATCCTTTTTCTGATCGAAGATATAATAAAAGATGTTAAGAGAAAGGAAGGTTTATAGAAGTGAACAATTTTAAAAATAAAGTATTTATTATTACGGGCGGCGGCACTGGTATAGGCAAAGCAACGGCTTTAAAGTTAGCAGATAGAGAGGCAAAACTTGTGATAAACTACAGTTCCTCAGAAACAGAAGCGAAAAAAGTTGTGGAGGAGATTGCTGAAAAAGGAGGCATTGCGTTTGCTTTTAAAGCGAACGTAGCCAGTGAGCACGAAGTTAATAATATGATTGATCAAACCATTGCACAATTCGAACGGTTAGATGGATTAGTGAATAACGCTAGTATTACAGCTCAAATCCCCATGAATGACTTAGAGTCTGCAACTGATGACGTATGGGACTCCTTATATGATGTAAACGTAAAAGGTATGTTTCACTGTGTAAAAGCAGCCGTTCCACATATGAAAAAGCAAAAGTCAGGGGCGATTGTTAATGTAGGAAGCGTTGCGGGTACAACTGGAATCGGCTCGTCTATTCCCTATGCAGCGACAAAAGCAGCAATTCATACGATGACGAAATCGTTAGCGATTGCACTGGCACCACATATTCGAGTAAACTGCATCTCTCCTGGTGCAGTCGACACAAGGTGGTGGTCTGGCAACGAAGACAAAATGTATCAGCTTGCGGGAAATTTACCTCTTCAGCGCATTTCTTCTCCCGAAGATATCGCAGATGCTATTCTGTTTCAGTTAAAGCAAGAGTCCGTGACCGGCCAAGTGTTTACGATCGATAACGGACAAACTCTTTAAGCATACGTAAATATTTCTAAAAAACAACTCCACTACTAGCAAGAAATAGTAGTGGGGTTATAACAAGCTCTCTGCTACTGATTTTATCATTCTTTCCCCAAGGAAAACCCTTCAAACAGCCGGCCTCCATGGGGTGCTAACACTTTATCGACTAGTTGAATTACTTTAACTTTACTCCCTGTTTTATAAAAGATTTCGAATGCCTCCACAAACTCTTTACTAAAGCTTTTATTGTAGTTATTCAAAGACCGTACAATCCATTTAGAATCCCCGATCCAATGACCGTTCGTTCTTAATACAAATTCATGCGTTATGTAAGCGAGCGTGTTAGCAATAAAAAGTGATTCACCTGTATTTGAAGAACCGATTAAATCATCTAAGGCATCACTTATAAAATATCTTTTTAATCTAATCGTCTCTTCCGGCCATTTTTCCGGACCTTTTTCTAGTAATTGTGCAGCTTCTTTTTTTATAGACTGAACAATCCCATTATCCACTAAAATAATTCCCTCGGAAATCATTCTTGGGAGTGACGGTCTAGCCCTCTTACAGTCGCTTTTAAAAAAGGCTTGGTATGAAGTCAGACTATGAGCAAAAACTTCAATTGCCCATCCAAATTCAATGAGTGACTCCCTAAAAGAAGAGGTGAAATTCTCATCAAAAATAACAATATCAAGGTCGGACGTATGTGTAGCTTCGCCTCTCACTACGCTTCCGGCGAGTAATGCACCTTGGCAATGAGGGTAATGTTTAAAAATGAATTGTGTAGCTGCTTGCAGCGGTTCTAACCTTTTTATCTCTGTCATCGTATTCCTCCAGAAAATGATATATATTATTTTTCTGGTTAGAACGCGGAAATTCCTTTTAAAAATAGATTTGAATAAATATGTGATTTATAAGAAATTTCAGAATTTAATCTTTATTAAAATGCAAACATGGTGTATGATAATGAACAGCAGTTTTATGGCTGACAACTTAACTAGTTATCGGAGAAGGTTTTATTTCTTTAATTGTTTTGACGATAAACACAGGGACAGGCAGAAGGCTGAGTTTTCCTAATGAAGTAATGATGCGAATGTACTTCATTTCACCTTCCACATCAATTTCATCTCCGATATTCCAGCATTCCATTGATTTTTGACTAAGAACAGGAAGGATTTTCAGCACATCGCCATCAAAGGAGATGTTATCTTTCACCTCTAAAAAAGAAAGGCGATCCATTTTTTTATAGTGATGCTTTGGATATGTTCTTTTTTTAAATACTGTTCCCTTAATTCTCACTCAAGCCACCTTCTCTTTTTTATCAGATTATTCCTTCCGCTTTGCTGTAAACAAGAGAAGAAAAAAATGATGGTCTCTCTTGTTTACTTCTCAGCAAAAAACATCATAGCATAGCGTTTAAACAGCACTAGTTAATTTTCTTAGCTGAGCCTTCAAGCTGGATAAAATTTTTCACTGTAGATTTACTTCCGCAAGACTCGCGTACGATTAGTTCATCTTTTAATACAAACTTTTTTTGTTCTAACGCTTTTCCGCTCATTAACCCAAGCAATAATTCCATCGCTTTTTTTCCAATTTCATATTTAGGCTGTTCAATCGTTGTAATATGAGGTTCAATGATATCCGACATTTTTGAGTTATCAAACCCTACTACAGCTATATCTTCAGGCACTTTTAAACCGCTGTCTTTTGCCGCTTTTATCGCTCCTATCGCCATTTCATCGTTAAAAACAAATACAGAAGTTGGTCGTTGCTCTAACGATAATAGCCTGATCATTTGATGGTAACCGGACTCTAAGCTAAAATCTCCTTCTTGAATAAAAGCGGAATCCACGGGTAAATCGTGACTAATCATCGCCTGGCGGTACCCTTTTAATCGGTCACGGCTTAAGATAACATTCATAGGGCCCGTGATGTGCGCGATTTTCGTATGCCCAAGGCTTATTAAATGCTCCGTTATTTTTCGCGCGCCGCTAATATTATCAATAGATACGGTAGAGATATCTAAGCCATCTATATACTCGCACGCAAGAACCGTAGGGAACTGTCTGGAGACTTGTTCAATTCTGTCTTTATCCATGCGGGCTGTTAGAAGGATCATGCCGTCCGCTTGCTTTTGGAATAATAAATCAACAAACTCTCCTTCTCGCTCAATGTCATTTTCTGTATCTCCTAAAATCACTCGGTAGCCGCTTTTAATGGCCGTATGCTGAATTCCTTTAAGAACTTCAGAAAAAAACGGGTGGGTAATATCAGGAACAACTACTAAAATGGTTTTTGTTTCTTTTTTTCTGAACTGTCTTGCGATGATATGGGGCTGATAATTTAATTCTTCAATGGCTTTTAAAACTTTTTCCTGCGTTTCTTTGCTTACTAGGTGGGGCTGACTAAGAACTCGCGAGACAGTAGCTGGAGCTACATTAGCTAGTTTGGCCACATCACTCATTTTAACTGACATACGTTCACTCACCTTTATCTGTAGTAATTAACATTTTATAATAAAAAGTTCTATCCGCTTTGCATCTATCTTTATTATACATTACTAGCATAATAAAGCCTCTCTTTATCATCATGATGGGGGCCGAATAGAACAATTAAGACTATTTTAAACTAGCTATGCCCACAAGTTCTGATCTTCTTTCAAGCATAAACCATGAAAAGTGATGCAAAACATATCTTTTTATGCTTCGCATCACTTCAGTCAATCACGTTAAATGTTTAGGCCTTCTTTAATATTTAATCCTTCTCTAATTGACTTTAACGTTACTTCGTTTGACCATTCTGGTCGATCAGGGTAGGCAAATACAGAGTTTGTTACGATGCCGTCAAAATTAATTTCTCTCAATTTGCGATACAGTGCGTCAAAATCAATTTCTCCTTCACCAGGATTTAAATGCTGGTGAATCGTTACCTTCGCATCAGGCGGATTTACAATATAGCGCAGTCCAAACGCTGCTTTATGGTTAAGCGTATCAGCAATCAGAACGTGTGCAAGCAAATCACCTGCTTCATCAATATGCTTTGCTACATCGCCAATGCCATCGTCATAAAAGAAAGCATGAGGAACAGAATAAACTAATTTAATCCAGTCTTTATCCAGCGCACGAATCATTGCAATAGCTTCTGTATTTAACTCAATAAAATCATTTGGATGCGATTGGAGGTTAAGCTTAATTCCTTCTTTTTCAAAAATCGGCATCAGCTCTTCCATCGATTTAACAAAAGCCGCTTCGCTTTCAACAGGCCGGCTCTTGTCGCCGCTGAATTCACTGTTCATTAAATCTACTTCCAGCTCAGAAGTAATTTCAATTGTACGCTTCCAGTTCCTTACTGCCGCTTCGCGTTCCTGCTCATTTGGTGAAGACCACTGCTGCACCGGAAGCACAGAAGAAATTTTCACACCAGCATCGGCACAGTATCTTTTTAAGTCTTTTATACGCTGTTTATCAACTTTTGGGTATTCATAAAACCAAATAAAATCTTTACGCGGAGATAACTCTACGTATTCATAACCTAATCTTGCAACTGTATCAATCGTATCTTTTAAACTTGTATTATCACGGTAATGTGACGGATCATATGCTAAACGCAATGTAAAACTCCCCTTTCTTTTATGCACACTAGACGTGTCCATCCCCTAAGTTTTAATTAAGCTGTTTCGTAAGCAAAACGTTTTTACGCTTACAGTTTGCCGGCTGCGGTTAACGTTTTATAATAAAAATCCGGACGTTCACCTAACGAAATAGGAACAATGTTTCCTGATTTTTTTGCTTCTAAGCAAGCATCTGAAGTAACGGCCGCAACATAACCATCCCAAGCAGTTGGTCCATTCACTTCGCCTTTAAGCGTTGAATTAATCCAGTCTTGCAGCTCTGTATCATAAGAGTCAATGAATCGATCTTTCCAATCTACTAAAATTTCAGTAGATTTTTTTGCTTCACTGCGTAACACGACGCTTGAAGGTTCAGGTAAGTTGGCAATTCCTGTTTCTCCTACTACTTGACATTGAATATCATAGCCGTACTGGCAGTTTACAAAAACCTCAGCATCAATTCGGACGCCTTGCTTTGTTTCAAGCAGCACCATGATTGGATCTTGCAGATGTTCAAGTGCCTTGCTCGTTTTTCGCGGTGCCACGATTTGAACAGATACATAATCGTCATTTAATAACCAGCGCAACACGTCAATTTCGTGGATGAATGTATCAACAATTGACATATCGCCCGTGTATGTATCAGGTACCGTAGGATTTCTGTGTGCGCAGTGAACCATTAATGCTTCACCAATTTGCCCGCTTTCAATCACTTTCTTTAAAGCGCGATACCCTGTATCATAGCGGCGCATATAGCCGACTTGCACCAATGGCTTGCCGTGTGTAATTTCAGCGTCAACGATTCTTTTGCAGCCCTCTGCTGTTGTAGCAAGCGGCTTTTCGCAAAATACAGGTTTTCCAGCTTGAATCGCTGCCAGCACAAACTCCTCGTGCGTCGGTCCCCAAGACGTAACAACAACTGCATCTACATCTTCTGACTTAATCAGCTCATGTCCGTCATCATAAATAACGGCATCCAAATTTTGATTTTTTACAACAGCTTTTGCTTGTTCTTGATTTACATCCGTAACCGCAACAATTTTGCCGCCTGATAATGTATTGGTAATTCTTCTAATATGATCTTGTCCAATTGCTCCTGTTCCAATAACGCCAATTTTTAATACCATAATCAATGGCCTCCTTTAATATGTGAACTTAAATAATAGTGCTTAAAAATAGAAATAGATGCTTGCTGCCATACTTTTTATTTTGCTTTAAAAACTTTATATGACGCTTCTTTCTTATCCCATGCCGCTGCAAAAACAGTAGCAGTTAACCCTAAGGCTGCTGCAAAAAAGAAGCCTGCTTTAAGTCCCATCCAAGAATTTAATATTCCTGCAGCAAAAGGACCTCCGAATATTCCTAACGCATACAGCGCTTGGTAGACTCCCATCGCCGTAGCTCTTTTTTCTACAGCTATTCTTTCAATAGACATTCCTAACATAAGAGGAAACACTAATCCTAATGAAAAACCGTTCACACTTTGAATGATACAAAGCAAAAGTTTATTTTCCGTCATAGGAATCATACAGGTAAAGAATGCGGCCAGAAAAAATGCGGCCTTCAAGATGCTCCATTTTCCAAAGCGCCAAACAAATAGCTTTTCCATAATAAGAGGAGCAGCTGCATGAGGGATCATAAAGGAAAAGACAATCAAACTCAGCTCTCTCTCTCTAAATCCTGCGCTTAATGCGTACGCAGGAGTAAAACCAAACATAGTCGTGAAAATAATGCTGTGTGCTAAAATAGACAGCAGCGAAATTTTTAATAGCGAAGGCTCTTTTATTACGCCCATTAATTCCTTAAGCTTTATAGGTGATCTCTTTATGTTCTGTTTAGGCTCGTGAATGAAAAGAGAAAGAACGGCGCCTATTACACTCAAGATCGTCCCTATCCAAAACGGAGCGTGCCATCCCCACTTACTCACGATGTAACCGCTTAAACTCATACCCAAAAGCTGAGCCAAAACCACTATAAATGAGATGATATTCATAGCACGAGTAGTTTTTTCACGTTCAAAGTAGCATGAATATAAAATCGTAAAGGCAACCCACGTTGCCGCTGCCAATCCAGCTAAACACCGTGATATAAACACGCCTATTAAGCTATCGGTCAACGAAAATAGCAGGCAGCTGGACATGCTGGCTACCATGCCGAAGATAACAAACGGTTTTCTCATTTTCACAAAGTCTGAAAAGATCCCGAGCGGAAGGCGACATAACAGCTGCATGAGTCCATAGCTGCTTAACACTAAACCAATAAAGGCATACTTGCCTCCCAGCTCTTCCATATAAGGAGACAAAATAGGTACGTAAATAAACTGCGAGAACCAAAAGATAAACGAAACAGCTGCAAAAAGATACTTATCTTTGACGGTACTTATAGCACTCAACTAATCACTTCCATTTTGTTACTGCGAAAAAACCGACTTTTATTTTTTATTAGATTGTACTACAGGGTACCAGCAAATGTCGCTAGTATCCCATAGTACGATAAGTAAATTCTTAGTAGCGTGCCGTAACCATTTTCTTTCTTGTATAGAACTCTACGCCGTCCGTACCGTTGGCATGAAGATCGCCGTAGAAAGAGTCTTTCCAGCCTGAGAATGGGAAGAACGCCATAGGTGCCGGCACCCCTACATTCACTCCTAGCATGCCCGACTCAATATTTTCACGGAACTCGCGTACGCTTGCGCCGCTGTCTGTATAGATACAAGCTCCGTTTGCGAATCGAGAGTTATTGGCAACGTCAATTGCTTCTTCTAACGTTTTTACACGCACGATAGAAAGCACCGGTGCAAAGATTTCATCTTGCCAGATTTTCATTTCTTGTGTAACGTTATCAAAAATAGTTGGTCCAACAAAATAGCCGTTCTCTTTTACTGCATGATCTTCGCGGCCGTCACGAACTAAGCGAGCTCCTTCTTCTACGCCAGATTCAATATAGCTAAGCGTACGTTCTTTATGGTTTTCACGAATAACCGGTCCTAAGAAAACATCTTTTTCTAATCCGTTTCCAATTACGATGTTGTTTGACTCTTGAACAAGTCGTGAAATTAATTCATCTGCCACGTCTTCTTGCACCGTTACGACAGATGCTGCCATGCAGCGTTCACCTGCTGATCCGAAAGCAGCTCCGATAATTTGTTTTGTTGCTACGTTTAAGTCAGCATCGTTTAATACGATTGAGTGGTTTTTAGCACCCGCTAATGCTTGAACACGCTTTAAGTTTTCTGTACCTTTTTTATACACATATTCAGCTACTGGCTGCGAACCTACAAACGAAATAGCTTTCACTAATTTATGTTCAAGAAGGCCATTTACCACATCATGCGCGCCGTTTACAATGTTTAATACGCCTTTTGGCAATCCAGCTTCTTCAAATAATTCTACTAATCTTGCTGCTAAAAGCGGCGTGCGCTCAGACGGCTTTAATACAAATGTATTACCGCAAGCAATCGCAAGAGGGAACATCCAGCAAGGAACCATCATTGGGAAGTTGAACGGCGTGATCCCGCCAATAACGCCGATTGGATAACGATACATGCCAGACTCAATGCCAGTTGCAATGTCAGGAAGCTGTTTTCCCATCATTAACGTAGGAGCACCTGCTGCAAATTCTACGCATTCAATTCCGCGCTGTACTTCTCCGCGCGCTTCATTAAAGCTTTTTCCGTTTTCAAGCGTCACAAGTTTTGCTAATTCGTCCCAGTTATCTACTAATAGCTGCTGATATTTAAATAAGATACGCGCACGTTTTGGCACCGCAGTTTTTGACCATCCTTTGAAGGCTTCATTCGCAGCTTGCACCGCTTGATCTACATCTGCTTTTGTTGAAAGAGGCACCTCTGCAATAACTTCACCCGTTGCAGGGTTATAAACTGGTTCTGTAAGACTTGTAGATGAATCCACCCATTCGCCGCCAATATAGTTTTTTACTGTTTTTACTGTTGTTTGTGTCATGTTCATTCTCCTCTCAATTTTTGATTACGCTTGTTGCAGTACTTCTTCAGCTGTTTCCATAAACTGCTTAATTTCTTCTACAGTTGGCATTGCATCGGAAGAGCTGTGTTTTGAAATAACGATGGAAGCAGAAGCACCGCCAAATCTCATAGCTTCAGGAATTGTAAACCCTTGCATTAACCCGTAAATAAAAGCAGATGCGTAGGAGTCGCCAGCTCCAAATGTTTTGAGCACTTTTGTTTTAAAGATGCCGCCTCGATGAGACTGGCCGTCTTTCGTATAAGCAATCGACCCTTCTCCCCCGTGCTTGATGACGACAATCTTAGCATGATGAGAAAACCATCGTTCAGCTGTAACTTGATCATTTGATTCTTCATAATTTAAAAGCTTTTCCATCATATCGAATTCTTCTCGCGTACCGATAATCACGTCTGATTTCTCTGCTGCTAAATTATAATAGACTGCCGTTTCAGCTTCTGACTCCCACGTGTATGGGCGGTAGTCAACGTCAAAGAATACAACCACGCTATGTTTTCTCGCGTATTCAAGAGCAAGAAACACTGCTTCTCTTGAAGGACTTTTAGCAAGAGCCGTTCCAGAGATGAGCAGCGCTTTTGATTGCTTGATGTACTCTTCAGAAACTTCCGTCGGATCAAGCTTTAAATCTGCCACGTTATCACGGTACATAAGGATGCTGCATTCTTCAGGACTTTTAATTTCAGTAAAGGCCAGTCCCGTTACGGCTCCTGTTTGATCAACTACAATGCCTTCTGTGTTGATGTTATGTTGATTTAAATATCTGGTGCTGAAGCGGCCCATTTGGTCATCTGACACTTTTCCAATAAAGCCTGTCTTCATTCCAAGTCTAGAAAGACCAATGGCGATATTAGCAGGAGATCCTCCTACGTATTTTGTAAACGTCATCGTGTCTTCCATCGGGCGATTAAATTCATTTGCATTTAAGTCGATGCAAAGCCTTCCTACTGCAAGAAGGTCAAATCGCTTTTGCGAATCGAATGTTAAATAACTCATAGTCACGTCTTCTCCTTACTTTAATGCTAATTTTTCTTCCATAATCCATTCATGATCTTTGCTATTATTAAATTTCCATGTTCGAACAGGACCAGCCATGACGTTTAAATAATAAACTTCATAACCCGGAGGAGCAGATACCGGGTGATACCCTTTAGGAACCAAGACTGCATCTCCATCTTTAATGATCATTGTTTCATCTAGAGATTGATCGTCCGTATATACCCGTTGAATCGCAAATCCATGTCCTGGGTTAACTTTATGATAGTACGTCTCCTCTAAATACGATTCATGCGGCAAGTTATCTTGATCATGCTTATGAGGAGGATAGCTTGACCAGTTTCCTTCCGGCGTAAACACTTCGACTACTAGCAAACTATCAGCCGGCTTTTGTTCTGGAAGAATGTTATGGACTTGTCTCGCGATATTTCCTGCTCCGCGATGCTCTACGCCCACATCCTGCGGCGTAATTAAACGAGCAGGGTATGTACCTTTTCCAGGTGCTGCGCACACCGCAATTTCCAAGTCGGTTACAGCTTCTACTTCATAGTGATCATCATTCGATACATATACGGAGTACGGAGGGATTTTTTCAAAGATATCCATTCGCTGTCCGATATTTTCCCATTTCTCTTCTTTTGTAGAAACGTTGGACTTACCGGTTAAAATCACAATACAAATCTCTTGATTTTCCGTGTTCTTTTTAAGCTTTTGACCTTTTTTTAATGAGTAAACGTCAAAGCCAATGTACTCCCATCCTGCAGATTGTGGGGTGATGCTTAGCACGTTTCCATCACTGTCAGCTGTTTTTGTTGGTACGATTAAATCAGCCATTACTTTCCACACCTTTCTATTTCTTATTTTTTAACGTGTTTATGCTAGGGACACTCTTTGCTAAAGCTTCTAGTTTTTTAAGAGCTTAATATTTTCTTGCTTTTTGCAACTGGCTTTCTTTGCCTTCAAACGCCGTTTGAACGTCTGAGCTTTCAGATACGGCTGCTACTCCTACATGCCACCAAGAATCGTAGCCGTCCGTCATTGTTTTTGGAAGAACTTTAATGTCAATCAGTGTACTAACACTTTGCTTTTTTGAATCTTCAATGGCACATTCAAGCTCTTCCATCGTATACACTTCATATGTTTTTGCTCCGTACGCAGCTCCAGATTGAGCAAAGTTGATGCGCATAATATCTCCATCAAGCTGCCCCGTCCGTGGATTACGAACGCGGAATTCTGTGCCGAAGCTTTCAATTCCATTATCCATTTGCAAGTTGTTGATGCAGCCAAAGCCTGAATTATCAAAAAGAACAATATTTATTTTAATTCCTTCTTGAATGCTCGTTACCAGCTCACTATGAAGCATTAAGTAGCTTCCGTCTCCTACCATCGCATACACTTCTTTATCCGGCTCAGCCATCTTAGCGCCCAAGGCAGAAGCAATTTCATAGCCCATACATGAATATCCGTATTCAAGGTGATACGTATTACGTTCATTTGAGATCCACATGCGCTGAAGGTCACCCGGGAGGCTTCCCGCTGCACATGTAATAATAGAATCAGGTGCAATTAGTTCGTTTACTTTACCAAGCACAGTCGTTTGGACAAGTTCTGTGCTCAGGCTATCTTTATATTCCGACAGGCTTTGATCAAAATGCCCTTTGATTTCCGGAACAAATTCTTCGCCTGTGTATGCAATGTTTTTTAGACGAGTCAGCTCTTCATTCCACTCTGATTTAGCTTCTTCAATTTCAGTTTCATAGCCTGATTTGTAGCCTTCTAACGCAGACGAAAGAGCTTCAAGACCCACTTTGGCATCCGCGACAATTTTGGTAGCCTCCAGTTTTGACGCGTGAAATTCAGAAATATTAATGGTTAACACATCCGTCTCAGCGTAAAACAGCTTTGAAGAAGTCGTAAAATCTGTGAAACGTGTCCCCACACCAATAATTAAATCCGCGGATTGTGCTATTTTATTAGCAGCGCTGTTACCCGTTACGCCAACTCCTCCTAGATTTAAAGGGTGATTGCTTTCAAGACCGCTTTTTCCAGCTTGCGTTTCGCTAAACGGAATATGAAACTTTTCAGCAAATGCAGCAAATGTATCCGCAGCCTCTGAATAACGAACGCCGCCTCCTAAAATAAGAAGAGGCTTTTTCTTTGATTTAATCAGCTCCACCGCATTTCTAATACTTTCTTGCGAAGGCTCGCGGCGTTCAATTAGGTGGGTACGCTCACGGAAGAAACTTTCTGGAAAATCCCACGCTTCCCCTTGTACATCCTGCGGCAGCGCGATTGTAACGGCTCCTGTATCTGCCGGATCTGTTAATACACGCATCGCATTGATCATAGCCGACATCAGCTGTTCTGGACGGCTGACTCGATCCCAGTACTTGCTGACGGACCGGAAGGCATCATTTGTAGAAAGAGATAAATCATGCGTTTGTTCAATTTGTTGAAGAACCGGATCCGGCTGGCGAGTTGCAAACACATCGCTTGGCAAAAGCAGCACCGGAATATTGTTTGCAGTAGCCGTCGCAGCCGATGTAACCATATTCGCTGAGCCTGGACCAACGGAAGAAGAGCAGGCCATGATTTGCTTTCGATGTTTTTGTTTTGCAAAAGCTACTGCAGCATGAGCCATTCCCTGCTCGTTTCTGCCTTGATACACTTCAAGCTCCCCTGGGTTTTCCTGCAGCGCTTGCCCGATCCCCACCACATTTCCATGTCCAAAAATGGTGAATACTCCTTTGATGAAACGCTCTTTTTTTCCATCAAACTCTACATATTGCTGATTTAGAAATTTTACTAAAGCTTGACTAGTTGTTAACCTTATCGTTTTCATATACCTTCCTACCTTATCTTCTGAAATTAATCACCATCAGATTGATTTTTCTACCCTTTTTTCTCTTTTTTAAATGAAATCGATTTCATTACATGTGATAAATGAGGTTCTATCCTCTTACTTCCTAGCTCTTTCCTTTGTTTCAGCTACTATTTAGCGATGAGACAAATACTTTCAATCCCTGTACTTTTTAATACTTGAAGATGGAGAAAAGCTCGAAAATTCATCATAAATTCCACTTTCTAATGAAATCGATTTCATTTGGTGTTAAAAAAATATTTTTCAAACTCCATCCTTAACTTCCCCATCAATTTTTCATGTTCTGTCTTACTTGTAAAACCAATCTTATTATACATTTAGCTTCGTTCAATGAAATCGATTTCATCTAATTTTAAAAGCGCTTTCTTATCTATGAACCTAGTTTATAATATTCAGTTTACTTTGTAAACACTTTTTTAAAAATTTTGTTAGTTTATCTTTTTATTCACTGTAACCGCTTTATAGAGGAGCACGATGTGAAGAAAAAAGAAAAGGCATACTTCTATGTATGCCTACTGGCTCTAGATCTAAGCATATGTATAATAACTCAAAAACACTTATTCTTCCGCAAGGATAAGTGTAATCTCATTTTCTTTTGCATAGTGCTGATAGCTGACGTCCACTTTATCTGTAATTAAATAATCCACTTCATGCAGCTGACAATACGTAATCATTGCATACTTATCAAATTTTGTATGATCTGCTAATAAAAACACTTTTGTACTTCTTTTTATGACCGTTTCTTTGATTTCACTTTCAACGGGCGATGAATTGGTAACGCCATTTGATATGGAAATACCCGTAGAAGCCATAAATACTTTATCAAAGTTGTAGTTCTTTACAGGATTGGCATGGTTAAAGCTTGAAAATGATTGAGTTTCACGCTCAAGATAGCCGCCCGTAGAAATTACTTTTAACGCATCAAAAGGCAAGGCTTTTACTATAACATCTAAACTATTGGTAACAATCGTTATTGATTTGTCTTTTAGAAATTCAATCATTTCTAACGTGGTGGTTCCTGAATCAATAAAGATGACGTCTCCGTCTTCTACGTACTGAGCTGCCGTTTTGGCAATTAAACGCTTTTGAAACTGATTTCTTGTTTGTCTTTCATTAAATGATTCAAGCTTCACATGGTTAACGGCTACTCCGCCATATACTTTTTTAATATGCCCTTCATCCACTAACTTTTGAACGTCGCGTCGAATCGTGTTTTTGGAGACTTCAAACACCGAAACCAAATCATCTAATGAGACAGATTCATGTTCAAAAACATACTCTTGAATTTGTTGAATTCGCTTCGTTTTTAACATTTCTACCTCTCCCGTTTATCTTTCTTTTCGCTTTTTTGTTACTTACTATTATAACCTTTACAAAAGGCATTTTCTAGAAGAGTAACTGCTAAAACAAAGAGAGTTTGAGACATAACTACATCAATTCCAGCTAAAGACAAACAAGTTAGATACATAAGCTAGTATAAATCGTTTGTTGCACCGCTGGTGATTTTCGTGCAAGGCTTCGCTTCCTGCGGGGTCTCACCTCTTCCGCTTTTCCCGCAGGAGCCTTCGCCTTCCCCTCCAATCAACAGCTAGAAGCAACTACATACCTGAAACCTACGCTCATCATCACCATGAAAAAATCCGAACGAGTTTGATTCTCCATCAAGAATCTCCATTCATCGTTCGGATCTTGCTTCAACTATAATGCTTTTGTCCCAGCCTCTTTTTTATTAAGCCTTATGACTTGTATGAAACTCTCTCATTTTCTCTTTTACAGTCGCCATAACCGCTTCTTTTCCCGGTGTAAGAATGGTTCGCGGATCATACACTGCACTGTCGCTTTCCAATGTTTGACGGACAGCGCGCGTCCAGGCCTGAAGGCACTCTGTGTTCACATTGATTTTCGCATGTCCAAGAGCTATTGCTTTTTGAATTTGATAGTTTGGTATACCCGAACCGCCGTGTAAAACCAGCGGTACATCTGTTAAGTCAGCTATTTCTTTCATTTCATCAAAGCCTAGCTGCGGTTCGCCTTGGTACTGTCCGTGAACTGAACCTAAAGCAGCCGCCAAAGCATCGACTCCCGTTTCTTTTACAAGACGCAGACATTCGGCAGGGTCAGCGTACACGATGTTGCCAACAAGCCCGTCTTCCATGCCTCCGACTGTTCCGACTTCGGCTTCAACGGAGACATACTGAGCAGCAGCATAGTCTACTACTTGCTTAGTCATGGCAATATTTTCATTAATTGGATAGTGAGAACCGTCAAACATGACCGAGCTAAACCCAGCGTCGATAGCTTTTTTACATCTTTCTACACTCATACCGTGATCTAAGTGAAGCGCGACAGGAACTGTAATGTTCATTTCGTCTAACAAGCCTTCAATCATGCCTACAATCGTTTTAAATCCGCCTAAATAGTCCACAAGCCTGTCTGAAACGGCTGCAATGACAGGCGCTTTTTCCTCTTCGGCAGCTTGTAAAATGGCCTGTGCCCACTGCAGGCTGTTAATATTATACTGACCAACCGCATAGTTTCCTTTTTTAGCGGCATGAAGCATATCTTTCATTGATACTAGTTTTGAAGATACTAACGTCACCGACTGACACTCCTTATCATGAATATGATTTTGTTGTTTGAAAGCTGTAGTATTCCGAGATAGCCTTAATGGTTGTCTCTTTAGCCGTCTTAATTGCTTCTTCTGCGCTTAATTGATAATATTCAGGTCGAAATAGCTCTACAGATACCGCATCATTATAGCCTTTTTCCTTTAATGTTGAGAAAATAGCAGCTAAATCAATTGCTCCTAGACCTGGCCATACTCGGTCTTCATCTGTTAAGAAGCCAATAGGAAAATCTTCCGTGTCATCAATATGAACGATAAATATTTTAGAAATATCCGCTTGTTTTAAGTCTTCTAGTTTTGATCCCATTGCATGGAAGTGGAAGCAGTCAAGTACTAAGCCTACGTTATCGCGGTTTACAGCTTGAACAATATCATAAGCTTGATCAAATGTATTAACCGTGCACTGAGGGTGTCCTACAAACTCAACGGCGATTTTAACTCCGTAAGGTTCAGCCAATTCCGATAATTCATTCAGCACTTGTACGCAGCTATTCTTAATCTCTGCTTTTACTATTTTTTGTTCCGTTACTAAAGGAACGGCTACAATATAGGGAGCACCTATCTTTTGAGCGGTTTCTAGCATACTTTTAAACTCTTCTATCACTTCCTTGTACTCTTTTTCACTGCGGTTATTAAAGAAGACTAAAGCATTCAGCGCTAGCGGTTTAATATGATTTTCATTAAAAAACTGTGCTAAATCATCCATTGAGTGGCTTTCTAAATACTCAGGCAGCTTATCCATTGTACGAATTTCGATATAATCATATCCGTGCTTGTTGCAATACTCAAGGTCCTTTACAAGATTTGAATTTTCTAATGTTGTTGCTTCGTTAAAACATAGTTTCATAATCATTCTCTCCATTCTTTACTTAAATAATTTTATTGTCATTCATGACGTCAGCGTCTTCATTATCATAGCTGCGGAACCTTTGCTCCAGTTCTTCAAGTGTAAGCCCTTTCGTTTCTGGTAAAAACTTTTTAACAAATAAAATCGCTCCGATTCCGAGTACAACAAAAACAAAAAACGTAGTGGATAAGCCAATGCTGGCCAGTAAAACAGGAAACGTTAACCCTACAAGGAAGTTAATTCCCCACAGACAAAATACGGTAACACCCATCCCTAAGCCTCTTAATCGTAAAGGGAAAATTTCCGAAAGCATTAGCCACGTTACCGGGGATATAGCTCCCTGCTGAAACGCGAGGAACGTAATCGTTAGTGCTAATACGATATATGGAAGTGCCGCAGATCCTTCAAATACAAGAGAAAATATACCAATCAGCAGCAGGGCAGTAGTCGTTCCCACCAATCCCGTTATAAGCATTGGTCTGCGTCCAACTTTACCTAGCAGCCAAATCCCTACAAACGTGGCTAAAACAGATATGACTCCATTTCCGATATTTCCAATAAGAGCAGCTTCTGTTTGAAAACCTGCGTCTTTTAAAATTTCAGTGCCGTAATACATGATGGAATTTACGCCGGTAATTTGCTGTACGACAGCAATTCCAATACCAAGGAAAACGACTCTTCGAACCCACGGAGTTGTTAAGTCTTTAAACGTTGCTTTTTCCATTTTTGCTTCTTTCTCGTAAGCGCTCTCAATCTCCTGCAGCTCTGATTTGGCTCGTTTACTTTCTCGTATCTTTTGAAGAACCGTTAGCGCTTCGTTATTTTTCCCTTTTGACACAAGCCAGCGCGGACTTTCTGGTACTCTAAGCATGCCAAAGAATAAAAAGACAGCTGGAATGGCAGCGATTGGCAGCATATATCGCCAAACGTGAGGGTTTTCTCCTAGCATATTTCCGATAATCGCGTTAAACGTAAAGGCAAGAAGTTGACCAGTAACAATCATAAGTTCATTTTGAGTTACCATTTTCCCTCTGCTTTCAGCTGGTGACATTTCAGCTAAATATGTCGGTACGGTAACAGATGCGCCCCCTACAGCAAGTCCTAATAGGAAACGGCAAAGAATCATAACGGCTGCGTTTGGCGAAATTGTACATCCAATTGTGGAAACAAAAAATAGAATGGCGAGATACAGAATCGTTTTACGCCGCCCGTTATAATCTGCTAGCCTGCCGCCTATCACTGCACCAAATGCAGCACCAAATAACAGAGCGCTCGTTACAAGACCTTGAGTAAAAGAGTTGAGATTCAATTGATCAGATTCAGACATATAAGGCAGTGCCCCGTTAATAACTCCCGTGTCATATCCAAAAAGCAGTCCACCAAACGTAGAAACTAAAATGATCGTACGTAAAAATGAATGTTGATTTCCCTGTTTACCCATGCTAATTCCCCCGTCTTATTTTAAGAATGAATAACTAACTTTTCGTTAATGTACTTTCGGGCCATTAAAGCATATTCCAATGGATGCGCAATGGAAGGGTCCTGTTCCGCCTCAACCACAATCCATCCTTTGTAATTATAGTCAACTAACGCTTTATACACGTTTGTAAAATCTACACATCCATCACCCGGCACGGTAAACATACCGGCTAGAAACGACTGCAAAAATGACTTTCCTTCTCGCTTGCACTGCTCCAGTACGTTTCTTCTTGCATCTTTAAAATGAACGTGTTTAATACGATCTATATGTTTATGTAATAGCTCCATATAGTCTCCGTCAGAAACATAAATATGTCCCGTATCATATAAAAGATGAACATGATTTGCGTCCGTTCCTTCCATTAACCGATCAATTTCAGCTAATGTCTGTACACCTGTTCCCATATGGTGATGATAGACAAGACGTAAACCGTATTCTGCTGCGATTTTTCCCAGCTCATTTAATCCTGCACATAAAGCTTCCCATTCTTGATCACTGAAATAAGGTTTTTCAGCAAAAACATTTCTTTCAATCCCTTGAACACTGTAAGTTTGCTCAGATACGACCGCCACGTCAGCATGCACTTCCTGTAGATACTGACAATGTTTGTGAAATAAACTTAACGTCTCCTCTATCCCATCACGAATGATAAAACTGCTAAACCATTGACCCGCAATTCTTAAATTTCGAAGCTCAAGCTCTTTGTTTAATATGCTTGGTTCAGGAAAAAAACCTCCCACTTCTGTTCCTTGAAAGCCCGCTACGACGATATCGCTTAACAGATGCTGCAATGTGTTTTCTGCACCAATTTCAGGAATATCATCATTTCTCCAGCCGATTGGAGCAATTCCCCACAGAATATTTTCGTTTCCCATTTTGATTCCTCTTTTCCCCTTATTGTGTAATGCTGCCTCACTAGCAATAGATAGTGATAAAACTTAACAATCCTATAACTCTACAAATGAAATCGATTTCATTTGTAGATAAAAAAACTCTTTTGTTATGTGTTGGTTAAATATTGGTTAAGTTTGAATTAATATTAATATTAAAAACGCTTTCAGTCAATGATAAAATTTCAGAATTTTTTATACACTGCATCTGCCTAAAAGCTTATTCCTTCTAAAAATGCTACTTATAAAAGATATCGTATCCACTTATATAACCACAAAAAAAAGCTTTATCTACTGTTATTTCAACAATAGATAAAGCTTTTATGAGCAAAGTTATATTTCTTATTTTAATAGTATGATTATTTAGTATGAATTTATGGAATAGATTTATAAAAAAATGACCTGCATCCTTTTTATAATCAGTTTCCTTTTACTTTTATAATAGCTTCTCCATAGCTTGTCATTGACGTTTTAAATTCAGTTATGAACTGTTCTATTTTTGAAATAGATTTTTTCATTTCATCGTCCCCTTTGCCTCTTATATAGCTCTATTATCAACAATTGTCTGCTGTTTGACAAAGTCAGTGGAAACGGAAACATTCCACATGAAAACGTACACATACCTGTTAAAAGAAGCAAATCTTCTCATTTGCTTAGTATTTCATCATTTTTCTTTCTTTTTTAGGGTCTCTTCTTACGTTTTTTGCTTATCCAACAAAAGGATTTATGAGAACTTTCCTTTAAAAGCGGCAGTGCGCTTCGCTCGCATTCCCTCATACTAACAGCAGGATCACTATGTGCATTAACATTAGGCTTACCTTTTCTTCCCTTTCCTCTTTTTATCCAAATTACCTCTTGCCTTAAAGTAGACTTTAACGTTTAAGCTAGTTTTATAGCTTTAAAAAACAAAAAAGGAGAAATACTATGCTGATTAAAAGGATTATGGTGCAACTCCCCGGCGGACTTCAGGCTAGACATACAGCTTTATTTGTACATAAAGCTTTCTCTTTTAAAAGTAACATTCTTCTTGCGAAAGACGGAAAATCTGCGAATGCCAAATGCATAATGAAGGTTATGGAGCTAGCTGTTAAAGAAGGAGATGAAATTACCTTACTGACAGGTGGAATCGATGAACACGCCGCCGTTCGCACCCTTGAAGAATTTCTTTTAACTAAACATAGATAAAAAGCTGCTACACTATTCCTTACTCTCCTTTTTTCATAAAATCATAGAAAGCAAAATTTTTTAAAAAAACTCTTGCTTTAAAGTCGACTTTAACGTTTAAGCTAGTGTTGTAGCTTTTAAATACATCAAGCGTAGTCAGTGAATGCCATTGTGCTAGCAACTGGTTATGTTTAATACGAAAGGATTGTGTTTTTACTTATGTGTAATAATCATCAACATACAACAACATCACGTGTTCTAAGTGCGCCGCATGCAAAGGCAAAATTCGAGAACACGACAATTGAACGCAGAGAACTGCGAGCAGACGACGTTTTAATTGATATTAAGTTTAGCGGTATCTGTCACTCTGATATTCATAGTGCATTTGATGAGTGGGGCGGCGGAATGTTCCCGATGGTTCCTGGTCATGAAATCGCAGGAGTAGTTGAAGCGGTTGGAGAAAACGTAACAAAATACAAGGTTGGCGATCGCGTTGGCGTTGGATGTTTCGTTGACTCTTGCGGAGAGTGCGAGTACTGTGTGAACGGTGATGAGCAATACTGTACAAAAGGCGTTGTTCAAACGTATAATTCATTGGATTATGACGGAAACCGTACATACGGGGGCTACAGCCAAAAAATCGTCGTAAAAGAAGGATTCGTTGTTCGTATTCCTGATAATTTAAGTATGGATGCAGCAAGTCCGCTTCTATGTGCAGGGATTACAACATTTTCTCCGTTAAAGCACTGGAATGCCGGTCCTGGCAAGAAAGTTGCGATCGTGGGAATGGGCGGTCTTGGACATGTAGCGATTCAATTTGCACATGCAATGGGTGCTGAAGTAACCGTACTGAGCCGTTCTAACAATAAAAAAGAAGAAGCTCTAAGCTTTGGCGCAGACCATTATTTTGCGACAAGTGATGAGACGACATTCACTGAATTAGCAGGTCGCTTTGACCTTATCTTAAACACGGTATCGGCTAACCTGAACGTGGATCAATACTTATCTTTACTTCGCGTAGATGGAACGCTTGTTAATGTTGGCGCACCGGCTAACCCAGATCAATACAGCGTATTCTCACTTATCATGGGACGTCGCAGCATTGCTGGTTCACTTGTAGGCGGCATTCGTGAAACACAAGAAATGCTTGATTTTGCGGCTGAACACGGCGTTGCCCCTATGATTGAAGTTATCGATGCGAATCAAGTAGATGAAGCGTACGAACGCGTTCTTCGCAGCGATGTTCGCTATCGATTTGTTATTGATATCTCTACACTGTAAGTTTAGAAGAAAAGCGGGCAGCTAATTGAATTAGCTGCCCGCTTTTTATTCTTTATAAAATAAGAAAAACAAACGATAAATTAGGCTTTAAATGAAAGCTCTTCCTGATACTTTTGCTCTAATTTATCATAATAATCAATTTTCGTTTCAACTTTTCTAAAAGCTGCGTCCAGCTCTCTTTGTTTTTCCATCATTTTCTCTCTATGCTTTTCAAATATCTGCTTGCGCAAACCGATTGTATCATCGCCTTCTTGTGTTAATTCAACAATTTTACGTAATTCTAAAAGAGCAATATCCGTTTTTCGTAAGCAAATAATAAATTCTAGCCACTCGATATCGGACTCGCTAAAAATACGATTTCCGTTTTCATCTCTTTTTATAAAAGGTAAAAGCCCCTGCTGTTCGTAGTATCGAAGCGTATGCGTAGGCAGCCCTACCTTTGCAGCGGCCTCTTTAATATGATATTCCATTTCACTATACCCTCCATCGCCATTCTTAGTACGGCGTTTGCTTTATGTATCTAAGCTTCCCTTTTCACGGGTGCTTTCAACTCATCTTTTAGATTTCTACTATACGATATATATAATAGATTCCGCTATTTTCTTTGCTATAAGGTAACTGTATAAATAGTATCATAAACATTAAAGTAAACGTTAAGGCAACTTATAAAGAGCTGCCGTGAAGTCAGCAGCTCTTTTCATTTTTATATAAAATACGATTAATCTGCGGCCATCACTTTCCTTAGTTCATTTAATAAATAATCAAGGGTTTGACTGATTCGAACTGTATTACGGCTTGTAAAACCTTCTGTAAGTCCTAACATAACCATATGCTCTCTTTCTGTTTCGATTTCTGTCATTAAGACTTGCATGACAACTCCTTTATACCACTTCACAGCTCATCACCCCTTTTTACTATACATATATCTCATATGCGGTAATCTTAAACCTATCATACAGGTTTTTGGGGGTGAATAGCGAGTTTTATAGCTTCAACAGTTTTATTTTTTATAAAGTCAATATACTAATATACTTATTGAAATAGAAAGTATCACTCCACTTTCTGTTAGAAGTTAAGAAAAGGCCTCCATTTAGGAGGCCTTTTCTTATTTCTTATAAAGCAGTCTAATACAAAGCCTTAGCCTCTAAAATATTCTCTATAATACGAACCTTTCTCACACTCTATCTCATAGCGCAGCCTCGTTTGCTTTCTGTAAAGCTCTTCGGACAGCTCATTAAATTCACCTTCTGTGATAGATCCATGAATTAAATTGTTGAATAAATTATTAAGATGTTCAGTTAATTCTTGAAGTTTTTTTTCTTTCAATGAACGTCACCCTTTAAAATAATTTTCATCTCCTAAAATTATATCAAATAAAACGTTTTCATACGATATATTTTTTTAATGAATTATCGTATTAAAGTGATGAAAGTATTTTTTAACTACCGCAAAACAGTCGAAAGGCTCCGATAAATCATTAATCACATGATTTCAGCAAAAAAGAAGTGGATAAAGACCGCGGACAAAAAGGCAAATGGTATCAACCGTTTTGACAAAAGCATAGGATGAAAAGAAAAATTAAACGAGAAAAGGAGAATGAGTATGCACTATACACCTTATTATCATCAGTGGCAGACCCCAGTGTACTACGGCTGGCAGCCATATAGTTATTATGTGCCGAATCACTATCACACCAGCGAACAGTTTCAGCAAAGAAACGGTAAATTAAAGGACTACGGACCAAGGCCATTTGTTATTAACATTAATGAAGCGTCAAAGCAAAATAATACGTACCGCACTGCTTTATGGACGGGAACACATTTACAAGTGACGTTAATGAGTCTTAAACCCGGTGAAGATATCGGCTTAGAAATCCACCCTAACGTTGATCAATTCCTGCGCATTGAACAAGGGCAAGGCGTTGTTCAAATGGGCAAAAGTAAAAACAATCTAACCTTTAAACGAAAAGTCTACGATGATGATGCGATATTTATCCCTGCCGGAACGTGGCATGATGTCACCAATACGGGTACCACTCCGCTAAAGCTTTACTCCATATACGCTCCTCCAAACCATCCGTTTGGCACAGTTCATGTGACAAAAGCAAACGCCCTGGCTGAAGAACATTAAAGATAAGCAGAGCGTTATGCAGGATTGGAAAGCTTTTTCAGGATCAATACTAAGTGAATAGACGGATGTTGACTAAAGAAGCTCGCTAGAAAATCGGTGTATGACCTTTTCTAGCGGGCTTTTTTTAAACTTGCTATACATACAGGATTTTATAGCCAAGGAAAGAATTATAGAATAAACTAATCTTTTTAAACAGCTCAAAATAACTGAAAGGCAAACAGGCGATGAAAATATTTTATAAAATTCCCAAATCAAACGTAAATCCTTCTCTTAAACTAGCAAGAAAAGTTCTATATATATCTGTAGAAGCAGTCATTATGACCATGCTTGTAATTAAATCTTTTACTGTGGCCTATGAAAACGACACAAATTTAATTCTCAGGCAGCTAAATGAACTGAAAGCTTCGATTGGCGGATTTGGCATAAACGAATCATTATTTTGGTTTATGATAAAGTGCAGTATTTGTACCATCGTTACATTTGATCTTTGCTTATACTTTCGAAAAAAGCTAAAAAGAAACAAAAGAGTTTTATAATTCATAAGCTAAAGCTTTTACATTGGTCCATTGGTTTTCCCATCAAGAATCTAGATTCATCGTTCGGACCTTCCTTCACCTAAAATACTTTTGTCTCGGCCTCATTTTTAATAGAAAAATAATAAAAGTAGAGGCATATTACGCCTCTACTTTCTGTTTAGAAATCTACATCGATATCTTCTTGAATGGTTCCGGTCACTTTTTCACTTTTAATTAATTGACCTTCTTTAAATGTTTCTTCTTCCTCATTTTTAACGGGTTTCAGCTGCTTATAAGAAGGAGCTGACGCAGAGCCCAGCTCTTTTTTGAGCAAATGAATTTCGCCTAACAGCTCGGCTCTTAATGAATGAACTAACGATTGAAAATCTTCTTCCCGGCTGTCTTTCTGCCCGTTTTGTTCCACAAGCTTCGCTACATAATCCTGAAGTTCCTTTGCCTGCGAGGCCTCATACTTCTCACGATTTGCAGCAAGACGTGAATTCATTTCTTTTTTTAGTAAGTCAATTTCGCCCAACAGCTCTTTTCGAAGTGAATGAACTAACGTCTCCACTTCATTTTCTTTGCTCATTTTTTGCAAGTCTTGCTGTATGAGTCTTACTACATAGTCCTGCAGCTCGTTTGCCTGCTGTTTTTCTTTCAGAAATGAAGACACTTCTAACGGAATGTCAGCAGTTTCGATTGTGAAATTTGCACGTTCATCTCCATTACTTACGGTCTTTTCCCTTGCTCCCATCATATCTGCTGATAGATTGCCAGCTGTCAGAAACGCATTTGATAGTAAATAAAATGGTGCAGCCATTTGGGAGCTTAGCTGACCGTACCAATCATCTAGTGCTTCCTTAAGGCGAGTGTTTTGATGACTCATATATGCTCCCCCCTTTTTAAACGTGAACTGCGTTTGTTTCATGTCTGCTTAAAATTTCAAGACCGTATAAATTTAATTTGCGCGTCTCCGGCAAGAAAAGATGATTTTCTTCTCTGATTTCTTCCCCGTACATGTTATCAATCTGCTCTGCAATAAACTGTTGAAGGATAGGAGCCAGTCCTCCAATATAAATATATTTATAGACTTTATCTTTTGGCGATGGAAATAGATTTTCAACTTTCGTTAATAAAATTTGCGTGTATTCTCTAAGCGAAGCGTGAATAGGCTCCGTGAGATCTACTTTTTTCCCGCTATTGCCGTCTCTTTGCTCCATTTTTGCTTTATGGATATTGGCAATAATAAATTCTTCTAATGAACGAACATCGTCAAAATACTCAAGCAGTTTTTCATTTCTTAGCTTTTCAATATGCTTCAAATATGAAATATCCGTAAGACACTTCAGCGAATTTCTGCTTTTAGGAGCTTGAAGCCCTGCAGGAAGCAGCGCAAGGTCAACCGTGCCTCCGCCCAAATCTACAATTAGTGTTTCAAAATGTTTGAATGCATTTGCTTCTTCTCTATCTTGTAATTCAAAATCTTTTTTGATCGCCCAGCGAGCAACTTCGCTTTCAATACGGCATTTGCTCGTTTCAATGTTCACAGTGACCGTTTTTTCTAATCCAGGAGTCAATACCGTAACCGTGTGCTCTCCTTGAAAACGTTCGGCCATCTTCTGCTGCATTTCACTGAATTTATTTGTTTTCTTAAGCAGCCAAATCGGAAGCATAGTCGAGAAATAATTAATCGTCACATGATTATCCTCTTTGTCTTTTCCTTTAAGTATGTTGTAATAAGCAACTGAAGCTAAAAACGTCACATAAGGAATATCAGATTCAGTTTTATTATGTAACTTATTAATATGGATATTGCCTAGCACGTGTTTCTCTGCTGCGTCTCCTACTAAATAATACTTTTCTACTCCTTCAATTGTTGTAGAAATCAGTAAATTTTGAAGAAGTAATTCCGGTTCATTTACACTTGAAGGAAAATGACCCTCTGCCTGATCTTTTGTGATTTCTACTACGTTTGTAGGAATTTCATAGTAATAACCATCCACTAGCGTTTGAAAAATTGAGTTACCAAAATCAACGTTTTGACGTTTGATATCCATCCTTGTTTCTCCCCTTTATCTTTTCGTGACAACACTAATAAGTATATATTTTCCTCATTTGTTTGTCTAAGTATTTAAATAATTTATGTTATTCGAAATTGAAAATTAATTAATTTTAGACGGCTAATGTAATTGAAAAGCACTTGAAATGCTTCTTTTTACCAGTACCCATTTTTACAAAGAATGTAACATGTCACGCTGTGAGTTCCTCTTAATTTTTTTGCAATATAAGCCCTTCAATCACCAGCTAGAAGCAGCCACATACATGAAACCTACGTTCACCATAACAACAAAAAAACCCGAACCATCAATCAGATTAATAGTTCAGATTTAACTTCAACTAAAATATTTTTGTCCCAGCCTCTGGGTTTTTTAATTTATTAATAACGCCATTTGTCTTTTTTTCTTTGCGGGTTTTCTGGCAGTTTACTAAAGCCTATTTCTTCAAGACCTTTTTCTAACGTCGCTCTTGTTTTAATTGTTCCAAAATCGACGCCTAAATCCACAACGGTTTGCGCGATTTCCGGACGTATTCCGGTAATCATCGTTTTAGTGCCGATAAGCTGTAAGGCTTTTACAATTTGAAAAATATTGTCCGCTACCATCGTATCGACGATAAGAACACCTGAAATATCAAATATTAAATAACTCAGCTGCAGCTGAGCGCTTTTTTCTAAAGCCGTTTCCATAATAAGCTGCGAACGATGCGTATCAATTTGTCCAACGATTGGCATCACAGCGATTCCTTCAGAAAGAGGAACGATGGGAACTGATAATTCTTCTAGCGCTGCATAAGCGCGTTTTATGGTTTCCGTATTATGTTCTTCATAGATTTCGACAAATATATGATTAAGCTGATCAAGCATCGGATCAATTTTTTTACTTACATCAAGCATCGTAATAGGAGCAAACTGCTTCTGCTGCAGTTCTTCTGTAAAAACGCCCCATATCACTGTTCGAAACAGCGCGAGTGATTTTAACGTTTGACTCAAAGAAAGTCCGTTTTCCACAGCCACTTTTCCTATATCTGTACCCCACTGAACGATTTTCTTTAAAACGACCGAGCGCTCTTCGAATAACGACTCGCCTAAATACTCAATGAGTTCTGCTCTCCATTTTAAAACTTCGCTTTCTTCGTGGTAAACAAGCTTCCGCTTATATTCAGAGTCCATCAGATCAGAAAATTGTATCGCTAATTCCTGTTTATTATCGATAATTTTCTTCCCTATATATAACAACTCATCCCTCATTTTTTTCTTTATCTCCTTTAGGTAGCAGAATTAACGATTACATTTTATAACAATAGTTATATCACATACAATATAAAAATATAACCGAAATGAAAAAATTGTTAAGCCCTCCCTATTTACTTTTATCCCTACTCTTCTAATCGGTATACCTGCCATAAAATGATTGAAATTTCAGCGTTTGGGTAAAAAACTACTATGAATTTATTTCTATACTTATAAGGAGGATTTTTCAATGAGCAAACATAAAGGGACCGTTAAATCATTCAACGAATCAAAAGGATCTGGATTTATCACACCCGAAGACGGATCAAAAGAAGTGTTCGTTCACTCCAATGCGATCGACCATGAGGAATATAAAAACCTGTCAGAAGGTCAAAAAGTAGAGTTTGAAATTCAAGAAGGAGCTAAAGGACCCAGCGCTATAAAAGTACACCCAGTTGACTGATAGAGTGACATTTACATACAGGTTATGGGTAGACTGTCGAATCAAATACTATTCGAATCCTAAAACACCTCTTCGACTTTTATTCGAAAGAGGTGTTTTTCGATCATGCACATCAATTTACTAAAATTGGTTAATAGTATTCATTTTAAAAAACAGTTCTAAAGTTGTCGGACAAGTATCCAAACATTTCCTCTATGAGTGAATACCGTATAGAATGCTGCAAAGAAAGGGTGATTATTATAAAAAAGTATTATTTCCATTACAATGATAAAGATGATAACTATTATGTAGAAAAATCTTATCCTTACAAGAAGAAAACTTCCCTTAACAATAAGAAAGAGCAGTTTCAAGAAGATGCCCCTGAGGAAGCACGCGGCTGGGCTTATGGACGTGAAGAAGGTAGCTCTGAAGAATCACAAGTTTGGACTTATGGACGCGATGAAGATTTCTATGAAGAATCACATGATTGGGCTTCTAGATATAAAGAAGATAAAGACAAAAAAGGAAGCATGCGGGAGTCAGCATTTAGAGCGCTCAATTTAACGATGCCTCAAAATGTTTCTGCAAATACGTTTGTAAAAGCAGTTTTCCCAACTGAACAATTTGATTTAGCAAATGAATATAACCCGATTACTTCTACCTTCCGCCCCAAAAAAGATGGCGTATATTCCATCATTGCTACAATTGGATTCTCTCCTAACGACCAGATGCTAGATTATAGAACTCGTATAGAAATACGGGTAAATGGGACCACAGCTATCGCTATCGATAACGATTTCTTTGGCGGTAACACACCGTTTGTTAATGCGGTATCCGTGTCCACTATTTACAATTTAGAAGCTGGAGATCGCCTTGAAGTTTTTGTTCAAAGCAGCATAGCTGGTACAATCGTCACATCCGAAGATGGCTCACATTTTGAAGCAGCGAGATTTCCTTCTCCAACAAATAACTAACACTAGCTTTTAGACAAAAGCATCAATCCCCTCTTTTTAGATCGCTTCATTTTTCTAAAGGAGGGGATTTATATAAACATTAGTGGTCTAAAGGTCTGTAGAAACTTTTTAAGCGTTTGTATGTACATAATTTTTTAGTAGATTTATAGCATTAATCCAGTGTATAAAATCATGTACTTCTATGTAGTCTGCTGCCTCACTCACGCTTGCTTCGCTAACTTTTCCGTTACGCTGCCGAGTTCTTCAACTAACCCACTTAAAAATTCCGCCGTCTGGTCAATGATCTGCAGCGATTGCAGCTGACGCACGGAAGCAGAAGAAATGCTGCTGCTGCTTGCAGCCGATTGGCTGGCAAAAACGGTCATATCGCTGACGGCATGGAGCACCTGCGTAGATCCGGCTGCTATTTGCTGTGCGGAAGCAGCCGTTTGCTGAATTTGCTCGTGAACGTAGGCAGATGCGTCGGCGATTCGATTAAAAACATTTTCCGCTAGTAAGGGTAAAGGGAGTGATACACCCGCTCAGGGAGTACGCTTTCTAGCCGCATACCCGCTTCTCCTTGGCACCGTACAAGCTTAGCAGCCGCCTTATTCATTTTTTTATAATAAAGATGTTGGTTCTTTACTTCCGCTAAAAAAACCAGCTCATTCATTTGATCAAAATAAAATTCAAACATATGATCTTTCAACATGGTAGGATGCATCTCCTTCGTTTTTTCACAGATGAACGCCCCCTGTACTTTACACTTCTGTATGAAATATACACTAGATCTTTTCGCACACAAACACAACTTTAAATGTACAAATAGTAGTTCTTTTGTATCATTACCTACCCTCCTTCACAAGAAGGGTAAACATGATGAACAAAAATAAAAGAGAGTGAGGCATGGCTAAATCAAAGACGAACAAATGGGACAAAGAAGCTCGTAGGGGTTATTGGTTACACCGCGGTTGATTTCCGTGCAAAACTTTGCTTTCCCCAGGATCCTTCACCTTGCCCTCCACTCAACCGCTAGAAGCACCTGCATACATGAAACCTACTTTCACCAAAACAATTAAAAAATCCGAACGCGTTTGACTCTTGATAGAGAATCAAACGCGTTCGGATCTTCCTTCAACTAAGCTACTTTTATTCTAGCCTCTTTTTTAAACTACTTAATTCCGTAATATTCTTCAAGCGTAATGCCTTTACTTTTAATCGCCTGCGCCACTGGTTTGCCTACATATCGCAAATGCCACGGTTCATATTTATAGCCGGTTACCGCTTCTTTTCCTTTTGGATAACGAATAATAAATCCATATTCTGCTGCGTGGGCGTCGAGCCAAGTTGCTTCTTTTGTTCCGCCAAAGCAGTCTTGAGCAGCACATGTACCGTCTCCTTTTGTTACATCAATTCCAAGACCCGTTTCATGTTCACTCGTGCCTGGCAGTGCGCTATAAGTTGCCGCTTTATCATAACCATCTCTTTGAACATACGAACTAAAAAGCGCGCTTTGCGTTGCATGTGAACGGTAAGCTGATACGCCAAGAAGCGTAACGCCTTGTTTTTTCGCACCCGCAAATAACTGTGCAATAGCAGCGGCTGCTTCACTGCGCATTTTTTTCTTTTCCGTTTGTTCTTTGAATGTAAATGGAATCGTTGTATATACTAAATCTTTCGGAACGTAGTTTTCCGGAAGCTTGTTTTGTTTATTCACAACAACTTGTATGCTTTCAGGGTTCGAAACCACTTTCATACCAGCTAATGCTCGTACGTATTGACCGCTTACATAACCAACCTTACCTTGATACGTAATTTTCAGCCAGCCGTTTGCTGCTTTAGCCGTTACGTCTAGCTGTGTGCCGGCTTTAAGTGTTGCCATGACAGCACCAGAAGTTGAAGCAGTTGTTCGAACATTTAAATTCGCCGTTGCCACATAGACAGAAGCCGCCGGAGCTGGAGCTGGAGCCGGTTCAGAAGAACCCGTTGATTCCTTTACGTATTGCGTGCTCACATAGCCCGTTTTGCCTTGATAGCTTACTTTTAGCCAGCCGTTCGCTGCTTGTTCTGTCGACGTTAGCTGCGTGCCTTGTTTGACCGTTACAACAATCGCGCTTGAAGTCGATGGACCGCTTCGAATATTTAAATTTGCCGTTGTTACATAGGTTTTGGTCGTTGAACTCGCAGACTTTTTAACATACTCACTGCTTACGTAGCCCGTTTTGCCTTGATAGCTTACTTTCAGCCAGCCGCTTGCTGCTTGTCCAACTACCGTTAGCTGCGTGCCTTGTTTGACCGTTGCAATAATCGCGTTGGACGTCGATGGACCGCTTCGAATATTTAAATTCGCCGTTGTTGTATATGTTTCCGCCGCTGCGCTTGCGACAGTTGGCTCACCCGTAAAATTTAAAGAATGAAGACCTAGAGTTCCTGCCCCTACAAGTGTAAAAGCAAGACCTGTTACCGCTAATTTTTTGTAAAATCTTTGTTTGTTCACTTCTGTCATTTTTTATACCTCATTTGCAAAATATAATAGAAATACATGCTGCTAGTTTAATAGGTTAAGTGAAAACAGGATCCGATGTTTAAGCTCAACCTTAACTAAACAACATTAAGTAAAATTATTCGACGTCTAGAGGCTTACCATTACTTCGTTCCAGCTAGCACGTACTTTTAGAATACCGGATAATCGTGTCAAAAGTATATCAAAATATTTCAAACTTGTTTCCAAACTGATACATTTTCAACAAAAATAGAATAATAGAGCAGAAACAGCAAAAAAACCCTTACGTTTACTCCCAAATTCTTAGGGTAAAAAATAACTAAAAACAAAGATTGAGATGGTGATAAAATGAACACGGCAACGGATTTTTCCTCAACTTCGTTTCGAGAACCCCCCACATTAAAACAGCATATTTTTGATACGCTTCGTTTCTACTACCCCGCTTGTATTGACAAGAAAAACGGCGGGTATATCCATGAATACTACGACGACGGCACCGTCAACAACACGCATTCAAAACACTTGGTAAGTACGGCGCGCTTTATTTATATCTTCAGTGTAGGGGCTCTTTTAAACGGACCGGATTGGTGCAAAGAAGCAGCTCAGCACGGCATTCGTTTTCTACAAAACAACCATTATGATAGAGAGCACGACGGGTATTTTTTTGAAATAGCCGATGACGGAGAAGTAAAAGATGATTCTAAACAAGCATATGGCCACGCTTTTGCTCTTTTAGCTTCTTCCATCGCGTATCAAGCCGGCATTCAAGAAGCAAAAGAAACAATTGAACAGGTATATGACGTGATGGAAAAGTACTTTTGGGAAGAAACGCACGGCTTTTACCGAGATGAATGGGACGCATCGTGGTCAGCTTCTTCTTTATATCGCGGCCAAAATGCAAATATGCATATATGTGAAGCGATGCTTTCTGCCTTTGAAGCAACAAGAGATAAAAAATACTTAGACCGAGCGTACACGCTTGCAAAAGGCGTTACTCAGCAGCTTGCTGAACGATCTGGCGGCATGATCTGGGAGCATTATGATACAGACTGGCAGCCAGATTGGGAATACAATAAAAACAATACAAAGGATGAATTTCGTCCGTACGGCTTTATACCAGGACATCAGTTTGAATGGAGCAAGCTGCTTTTATGGCTTGATCGGCACCGTTCGGAAAACTGGATGACAGAACGTGCAAAAGATTTATTTGATAAGGGCTGGAACCGAGGCTGGGATGCTAGGTACGGAGGTCTTTACTTTGCGCTGTCTCCTCAAGAAGAGGTCATTGATTGGGATAAAAACTACTGGGTGATGGCCGAAGCCATTTCTGCGGCTTCACTGCTTGGGGTAAAAACCGGAGACAGCGGATATTGGAAAGCATACGACGCCCTGTTCTCCTACTGTCAGAAACACTTTATCGATCACACATATGGAGGGTGGTATCAGCTGTTAAATCAGCAAAACGAACGCTACAGCTCGAAAAAAAGCCCCGCTCCTAAAGCCGATTATCACCCTGTGGCAGCTTGCTATCAAACGCTGATAGCACTGAATTCTCTTTGAGATAATGCTCATGAAGAAACCGTTTTCTAGCAAATGCGTTTATTTCTTTTATTTAAGGGAATTTACTTACTAACAATCAATGTTTCTACAATTCAGAAAAAGCTCGACTATATATATGCAAGGAGTGAGGACGATGTATTTTTACGCGTTAGCACAAGGAACAGATTCTGGAGATCCAGTAACACTGCATCATGAGAAGAAATTTTCGAAAAAAGAATTTTTAGAGATGTTTAATGAAGCATTAGATGAGTTGGATACGCATCCAGCTCCAAGCGCTGTCGGTGAATACCTTTGCCGTGCGTACGGATTTCAAGAAATTGAAATCGAGACGGGTGTTGTATGCTACTGCGCTCCTTTTAGAAAGCTAGACGACTCGGATATTATAGAAGACCGTACGTACATGGACGCCACGACCGGAACACTAAAATACAACTAACCAAAAAGAAAGGTTGGATGCGTGTGAAGACCGTACAGAACATTTATCGAACGAGTGAAGCTGTACCAGAATCGGGCGCTTACGTTTGTGCGGAAGGTGAAATTAAACTCTTTCAAAAAGATGATCTTTTTACACCTTGCCCACATACACGTGAATCAACGACGTGGAAGCCTGTAGATGACGCCTTTTCAACCGGAGAATTGGTTCCGCAAACCGGTCGCTATACCGACGAAAACGGCAATCAAGTAAAGCTAAAAGAAAACGATTTATTTCCAAGATGCCTTCGTTCAGGTGAGCCTACGACGTGGAGGCGAGGATAACAGACAACAAAGCAGCCGCTTATTAAGCGGCTGCTTTTTCTTGAAGCTTATTTAAAAAATGAATTCTTTTTTCTTCCTTTTAACAGATCGCCCGTCCACCCTTTCATTCGTAAATAGAGATAAATGGCCACGGTTGAAAGAACAATTAAAATGAGTGCGTAGACATAGCCAAACTTCCAGTCAAGCTCCGGCATCCCTTTAAAGTTCATTCCCCAAAGAGCTCCAAAAGCCGTTAAAGGCGTACTGATTGCTGTCAGCAGCGTTAAAGCTTTCATAATCTCATTTCCTCGATGAGTAGACACAACTTCTTCTAATTTAATTAACGCGTCAAATTCTTTTTGATATTGTTCAATTAGCGTTAAGCCGATTTCGATTTTTTTACACATCCGCTGATATTCGACCGTTTGGTTAATTTTTTTATGAAATGCTTCTTCTATTCCCATTGTGACTTCTCGAACAGAGCTAATTAAATTTGTCCATATAAGCAGGTCATACCGGGCTTTATGAATGTCATCTAACACGTCAATGTTATTATTATGGCGCACTTCCCACAGAAGCTCTCTGAAATGACTTTCAAACTGATCAAACCCGTTTAAGTGCTTTTTCATAATTTCGCCTAAAAGAATAAAAAAGCTTTCTGCCGTGTTAGCAGACTGCTTCATGCGTTCAATCATTCGTTCATGATGGGTGTCTTGTAGGATTTCCAAATCAATTCCTGCCGTTATAATAAACTCCTCGGTGATATAAAAATGAAACGAATCGTAATTTTTTTGATCAAACGACTTCTTATGATAAATTAGTGAACCATAAATGAGCTCACTTCCCCCTACGACATCTACTTGAATATGATTAGAATTTTTCTTTTGCAGCTGCTGGCAAAACCATTCATCTCTTGGATACTGATAGTCTTTGATTATATCAGCTATTCCATCTGCTTCTTCTAAATCAAACTGATACCATTTCCATTGATCGTTCGTCACGGTATTCATACTTTCCCTCTTTCCCCTTTTATTAGAATTTTTCCCTATATACAATCATTTAAAACCTATCACGCAAAATAAACATACATTTCATATCCATCTTTATAAAAAAGGTGCTATAATAAATACGTTGCTCACATGCGCAATGCTTTATCAGTTTGAGAGGAGAATAACAGTGAAGAAAGATATCGCTTTACGTTCTTATCTGCTAGAAAATGCACCAAATATGACGGAAGAATGGTATGAATCTTTGGACAAAAAGTCTTCTGAAGGCGTATATACCTCTAGTAACCCCGATGTCATTCAACGCTTAAAAGCGCAAAACTATGAATTTCATTTATATATTAGCAACGTCTTTATAGAAGATGAAAAAAGCTTTTTTGAATCTTTTAACACGTGGCTAAATAAAGTTGCCAAAGACCAAGAACATATCAGAACACCCATTCAAAGTATTATTAAAGAATTTATGAACGTCCGCAAACAATACTGTGAGTATATTCGACGGTTTGCAGAACTTAACGATGACATCACTCAGCAGCATATTGATGTGTGGAATGAAAAAGTAGTAAGGGTATTTGATATTATTATTTTGAAATTCATCACAGAAGCGCAGGAGTACGCATCAAACCGCCTCCGCTCGCAGCAGGAAATGATTCATGAATTAAGTTCACCTGTTATTGTGATTAAAAAAGACGTTGCTCTTTTACCGTTAGTCGGCGATATTGATACGGCAAGAGCCAAAATGATCCTAGAAAGCACGTTAAAACAGTGTGCAGAGAAGCAAATCGCTCATTTGTATATTGATTTGTCAGGAGTTGTGATGATTGATACAATGGTCGCACACGAGCTGTTTCAGCTGATAAATGCGCTTGATTTAATCGGCGTTAAATCAATTTTATCGGGCATTCGCCCTGAATTAGCTACTACTGCGATGCAGCTTGGACTGAAATTTGATCATATACGAATTAAATCGAATCTTGCTCAGGCATTAGAAGATGATTCAAAAATTGTAATTGCTTCTAGCACTCATTAATATAGGGATACAAACAAAAAAACAGCCCGAGAAGGCTGTTTTTTATTTTCTATGATGAATGTTTTCAGAACCTGATTCATCTTTCGTTTTCGTTTTATTTTTCTCTTCTTTTTGTTCAAGTCTTATGTCTTCCATTGGCATAGGATCCACCGTTTCTTCTTCTTTGAAACGTTCAAATAACGTTTCGTCTTGATCTGTTACACGCTGTTCCGTTTCATCTCTTTTTTTAGGTGCATTTGATATAGATCTTTTCTTGCGTTCTCCCATCTTTTCTCCTCCTTTACTATAGGTGGTGCAATTATGTGTTCATGAAATCTCCGCCGTTGACATGAAGCGTTTGACCGGTCATATAAGATGAATCATTTGAAGCTAGCAGTACATAGCAGCCTACGTGCTCCACAGGATGCCCAGGTCTGCCCATCGGCGTATCGGTACCGAATTCTCCTACTTTATCACCTGAGAAAGTAGACGGAATAAGCGGTGTCCAGATTGGTCCCGGCGCTACAGCATTAACGCGAATGCCATCTTTGACAAGCGCTTGCGCCATGCTGCGCGTAAAGCCGTTGATTGCACCTTTTGTCGCCGTATAATCGATCAGCTGAGGATTTCCGCGGTAAGGATTAATTGACGTTGTATTAATGATCGCACTGCCTTTTCCTAAGTAATCAAGCGCTTTTTTCGTAAAATAAAAGTATGAATAAAAGTTCGTTTTGAACGTTCGTTCAAGCTGTTCACTTGTAATTTCTTTAATGCTTTCTTTTGGATGCTGCTCTCCTGCATTGTTCACAAGAATATCAAGCTTTCCAAGCTCACTTACTGTTTTTTCTACCGCTTCGTTACAGAACGATTCGTCTCCTACGTCTCCTGCAATCAGCAGACATCTTACACCTTCTTCTTCAATGCGGGCTTTTGTTTCCTCGGCGTCGCTATGTTCGTTTAAGTAAACGATGGCTACGTCCGCTCCTTCTTTCGCATAAGCAATGGATACAGCTCGTCCAATTCCGCTGTCTCCTCCGGTAACTAGCGCTACTTTTCCTTTTAATTTTCCTGTACCAATGTAATTGTCATCCTCATAAATAGGGAGAGGATTCATCTCGCTTTCGATACCCGGCTGGCGGTCTTGCGTTTGCTGGGGCTGACCTTGTGTTTGTTGATCTTGTAAATTCATTTTAATCTCCTCCTATTTTTGATGGAACTTTTTAGTATAGTCTACGTTTAGCCTTCTGTTTTGAAGTTCAAACATCTTTTTTTAAAAATTTATGATGTTTCTATTCTCTTTTACTATCTTAGAAAATTCATAGAAAACAAGTTTAAAGTTGGAAACAAAGGCTACAGAATGAGTAGAAGATGTATTTCAGAAATATCTTTTATTAGGAGGTTTGGTTGGTATATGAAACACATTGAAATAGCAGAAAACCAAGAGGAGGCAACCTGCATCATCCATTCTTTTTTAAAAAAAGGATTTACAAGCAAAGATATTTACCTGCTGGCCTACGATAAAGAATGGGCTCATAATTTAACGGACGCAACACATACAAAAAAATACAGAATGGCAGAGCAAGGTATTTTTGAAACGGCGGTAAATAAGCTTCTTTCAAGAGAAGATGAGCTTCTTTCAAAGATGGCTTCGCTCGGCTTATCTAATCAAGAAGCAAACCGGTATAAAGAAGAAATGAAACAAGGACATATCGTGGTGATTGGCGCACAGAGTCAATCAATTCCCTACTAAAACAGCGGAAACGTTTTTTAATAGCTTATAAGGGTATTTAGTAAAATAAACCATTGTCTATCAAGAAAGGAAGTTATTAACGATGTTAAACTATTTGGGAATTCAGATAGGCTCTCTTTACTTTCCTACTAGTATTTTGCTTATCACGTTTCTTGTATTAATCGGCTTTTTTATTTATTTCCTATCTAGAAGAAGAAAAAACCGCCAGGAATCACGTGAGCACTCACGAGGAAAATAAAAGAGAAGGTCAATTTAAAAGCCCTTCATGCAGAAGGGCTCTTTGTACTATAAAACAGGCAGATACTTCTCATAGCGAGGGTTTACATAAAAAGGCGGACGAGGTCCTAAAAGCGGTAGCAGAAAAGGCCGAGAATCAGAGTTATAGATTACTTCCACCGTCTGATTTGACCCGTCCATTAGCAATAGCTTCACTTCTTCACTGTAGTAATATCGCATGAACTCCCCTTCTTTCTCGCATTCTACACTCTTTATACGTATGCATGAGAGATCGATCTATGTCATAGAGTGAAAGAGTGATGCTTTTTGAGGAGGTTGTTTTATGTGTCCAAACAATGAATTTTATCAGGACAAGCAAGGGTATCCGATGCAGCCGAATTACGGAAAAATTACGCGCTATGAAGACGTTCCGATTACGGTTCCTGAACAGCGGCAGCTTCGCCAGCCCGGGTTAGAAAGTTTGATGGTTCCGCGTCCCATTATCGAAAATCCGCATTACAAAGGAAGCGGCAAGCTAAAAGGAAAAATTGCTCTCATTACAGGCGGTGACAGCGGAATCGGAGCAGCCGCTGCCATTGCCTTCGCTAAAGAAGGAGCAAACGTTGCGATTGCTTATTTAGATGAACATGAAGATGCAAATCGAACGAAGGCAAGGATTGAAGAACTGAGTCAAAAATGTGTGCTGCTTCCCGGCGACGTGCGGGACAAACAGCACTGTAAAGACATCGTCGAAAAAACGGTAGAAACGTTCGGTCAGCTTGATATTTTGTGCAATAACGTAGGCGTTCAGTTTCAGCAGATGAGTCTTTTAGACATCACCGATGAGCAGTTTGATCATACATTTAAAGTGAATATCTACTCGCACTTTTACACGACGCGTGCCGCTCTGCCTCATTTAAAAGCCGGCAGCTCGATTATTAATACTGCTTCAATTGTGACGTATAAAGGCTATGAACAGTTAATTGACTATACGGCAACTAAAGGAGCCATTGTCGGTTTCACTCGTGCACTTTCCAATAGCCTGATTAAAGACGGCATTCGCGTAAACGCCGTAGCGCCGGGGCGCATTTGGACGCCGCTCATTCCAGCAAGCTTTTCAGCTGATCAAGTAACGCAAGTGGACAATCCGATGGAGCGCCAAGGGCAGCCGTTTGAACTTGCTCCAACCTACGTGTATCTCGCAAGCGACGACTCACGGTTTGTCACGGGGCAAACGCTGCATGTAAACGGCGGAGAGTGGGTTTCTTCTTAGACATCCCAATAAAAAAAAGCGTGAAGCCAGGCTCCACGCTTTTTCATTATTTACGGGATTCTTTTTGCAAAGGCGATTTTTCAATTGAACGCGTAAACCGGTAAACATCAAGCTCTTGTCCTACTTCTGAAGGCAAATACCCAAACGTCGTGAAACTGTCCACCGATTCCGGTTCAAGCGATAGAGACAATAAATTGTTTTGCGGCTGAGAGGTTAAAAAGACGTAGCTTCCTTTTGGAAACGTTACTGTTTTTGACTTGACGATTGTTTGCACATCTACATTTGGCTTGTTTTCGTAGGCTTCATTTTCTATGCGGCTGCTGACGTTATACGCTTCTACTGAAAGAACCGTTTCTTTCGTTAATTTGAAGCCTTTTACGCCTTGTCCCTGCAGTTTTGCTGCTACATCTTCGTGTCCTGGTTTTAAAAGATAAGCAGTCGGACGTTCACGGACAAGCGTCGGCGTTGCTTCTTTTGCACTGTAGTACGTCACGGGAATTTCTTTAACAGACGCACTTTCCACATCGACCATTTCTAACGTGGAGTTTGGTATTTTTTTATTTTCACTGTTTACAACAATTGGGTCATGATCATTTGCATTTTTTCCTTTTTTAACAAGCGCCGCTTTTTCTTTTGCAATCAGCGCCTTAATTTGTTTGGCGTGATCAGCTGTTTGGGTAATCAGCTTTTCTTGCGTAGCAATTTGTGCACTCACTCGCCGCGGAAAATCTTCTCGTCCAATGCCGATCCCTCTGCTTTCAACTAAAAACGAAAACGAAGGATACAAGCCTAGTGAGTTTCGGCCAATTCGCGGTTCAACTGAGCCTTCTTCCACTTCAAGCTGCCCTTGTTTATTCACTTGAGACGTATAGTATACTTCTCCTGAATATCCTTGCTTTTCAATGGCTGTAAGCGTACTGTTCACAAACAGCTCATCAGACACGTCTCGAATGCGCTGCGGAATATTTAAGTTTCGACCGGACTGCAGTAAAATGTCGTGATACTTCCACACGCCTTCTTTACCGATATTTTTAAATCCGCTGCTGTAAGGCGTATATTCATGAGCATCAATGACGACTTCCGGTGAAAAACGGTTAAATTCAGCTCGTACGCTCTGCACTTCCGGGCTTTCAAGCTTTATGTAGTCGCGGTTTCCATCTAAATTATTTGCTAGCTGACGTTTAAATGCATAAGATCCGTCTGGATTAATGCGCGGCACAATGACGATGTTCACTTTATTTAGCACATCTTTTCCAAAGTCTTCTGTCAAACGCGTCGCAACGGCGAGTACGGATTCACCGCTTGCCGGTTCATTACCATGAATTTGACTTTGAAGCCAAATCGTTGGCTTTTTGGATGTTTTTCCATCCGCAAATTTCTTTTCCTTTGAAAAATACAGAGCCGGAATGTCTCGTCCTTGCTGTGATTTACCGATAATCTTCAGCTTTACGTACGGACTTTTATGAGCAAGCTTTTGGACATAGCTCATCATTTCTTCTTGAGTCGTAAATGCGTCTTGTCCTTTTGTAAATGCAGGCGTCGCTTCATTCACCTTTATTTCCGGATAAAGCGCTTTAATTTTTTCCGGCTGGCTATAGTCTTTTCCGTAATAAGGCACCTCAGCTTGTGCCGCAAGCGGCGACAGCAATAATCCAATCGACAAAAGAGCCGGCACGGCCGTTCGTTTTACAGTTTTTTTCATTCATTTACTCCTCCCCATCCCCTTGGTTAGACATTTTAAATTTTTAAAATATTTAAAATGTTACATAAATAATTATACCGTTTAAGGAAATAACTTCAAGATAAGGGAGCTGAACCTTTTTGACTATTTTTTATGTATCAAATGAGTGCATTTATATAAAAAAGAATTGAGACATAACAAAATCAATTCAACCTGAAGACAAATAATCAGGATTAACAATTCTGACTTCTTGTTCGACCGCTGTTGATTTCCGTGCAAGGCTTCGCTTTCCGCGGGCGGCCGCTGAGCCTCCTAGTCGCTTGCGCTCCAATCAACTACTAGAAGGAACGAAACACACGAAACTATATTCACCATAAAAAAAACAAACCACTCATCAAACATGTTAATCAATGGTTCATTTTTTATTTCAGCTAACATACGTTTATCCTAGCCTCTTTTTTATGTATGAACTGCTATAAACTTTAGGCCTTCATTGAGCCCGCACTGTCCGTAATTTAGCTGCGCATACTCCATGCAGCTGTTGGTCATTTCTTTACAGATTCTAACGTCTCTAAATCATATCGACCAATTTCTTTGTTATTTCTTGTAATGACGAGCTTTCCATGCCTCGCAACCTGTTGGAGTTTTTTTAATTTCTGATCGGACGGAGCCAGAGGCATTTCTTTGTTTTTAACAGTCGCGCCCAGATCGTAGTACACATCGACTTTTCCTTTTTTCATATAGTTAAACTCTTCAATTCCTATACCTGTACCGAACTGCTCATGCCCTTCATCAAATACATTAACACCTACTGTATTGATAGATGCTTTCTTTAAATCTTCATTCGGTATAATTTTAGCTTCTATTTCGTCTTTATCATTTTGATAGAATTTACGCTTGCCTTGCTGCTTCATTTTAAACTCGTAATACAGCGCTTTTGGTTTTACGTCCACCATTTTTCCTTTGCTATCTTGTATACCAACTTTTCCAATTAAATCAGCAGCATCCGTTATCTTGACTTTCACTTTTTGAATCCTATATCCGCTCTCTTCTTTGCTAGCAAAGTTTGAGCACGCTACCAATGACATAGCCAAAACAGCACTCAATATGCCCACCATAAATTTCTTCACTTCACCACTCCTTGAGGATTAATATACCATAAAAGGAATTTAAATGGATGTTTTATAATCGATTTTGTAAATAAAGAGGCAGCAACCTATTGACTTACGTTTCCTCATCAGCTCTATAGAAACATAAAAAAACTCTCTCCATCAGGAAAGAGTTACTCGATCACAAAATCCGCTTCTGCTTTCACCACTCCGTTTACAATAACAGAAAGCGTATGCGTACCGCTGTAATGTTTTCGTGTACTTAAATCTTTAAACGCATGCTTTTTTGTGACTGTCAGCGTTTGGCCTGCTTTTGCTTGAACATTTTTTAGCATAAACACTTTTTGAGTGCGGTTTCCTTTTGCTTTTACGTAATGAATTCCATACTCTATGCGAAGCGGCATGTTTTTTTCTACCGATAGCTCAAAGGAAAAGTTAATGCTATCACCAATCGTAATGACATGCGGCTGTAAGCTAAGCCCTGTGACATTTACTCCTGGGTCATCTCCATAGCCAAAAAGAGACAGAGCTTCAGGGTCTCCTTTTTTCAAAAGTGAACGGCACGCATGTTTAACGATCCAATCGGTTTTAACGTCTTTTCCGTACCATCTTTTCATCACGTCAAGCATCCAATCTTTTTCTATGTAAGAAATATCATTTAAATGGTTGGCTACGCTTTTTCGGACATAGAGCGATTCATCGCATTTTAACTGCTCTAAAATCGGCAGCGTTTGCTTCGGATCTTGCTTTAACGCAGGTACCGATTGTCCCCATGGAAGTCTAGGCCGGCTCCCTTCGCTTGCTAATCTGCGAATATGATGGTTTTCATCTCCTGCCCATTCAATCATTTGCTCAAGCATCCGTTTTTGATCTTGAATTAAAAACGGACGCACCGCAAATTCTGATGTGGAAAACGGTGTAAAAAAAGCGAGTGCTTTTATTGAAGCTTCCCAAGCGTTCAATCCGTAAAGTTCAACATAATCTGGAAAAATCGTGCCTTGAAGTCCTCCTACCGTTGGAGCTACTTTATATAGAATATGAAGCGCTTCTTCATAATCCGCTGGCAGCACTTCATGCATGGAAAGCGTAATTCTTCTCATGCGCTCTTTCAGCGCTAAGTCTTCCCAGTCCTGTTGAAAAACCAGTTCATGAAATCCTTTTTTATCAAATGAACTCATTTCATGTGAAAAAGCGTCGCTTAAGTGCGTAATCAATTCTTCATTAAATACGCTTTTACGTAACTCTTCAGCCATACTTATCCCTCTTTTCCAGGCAGTATTTTATTTTCTTTTGAATAAAGCGCCCGCTCGTACATGCCTTTTTTAAAAATTTGCATAAACAGCTGCTTATTTTTAACTTCTTTAAATCCGTACTGACTGTACAAACCGTGAGCATCTTTTGTTGCCAATAAAATTTTTCGTACGTGTTGAATCGGCTGATAGCGAATCATTTCTTGTACCAGCGCTTTTCCAAGCCCGTTGCCTCGGGCGTGCGGCAGAATAAACACATCCGCCAAATAAGCAAACGTCGCAAAATCTGAAATAATCCGTCCAAACCCTACTTGTTTATCGCACTCATCATACACGCCAAAACAAATGGAATGTTCAATAGACGTTTGAACAAGGTGAAGCGGAATTCCTTTTGCCCAGTATGATTCATGATGAAGGTACGAGTAGATGACATCTATATCAAGCTTTTCTTTATCCGTATGTATGGTAAACTGATGATTTTCTTTCATGCTGCAGCCTCCTTGCTTCTCTATCATAGCACAAATGTTCGTAACAAAAAAAAGCCTTTTGCGTTAAAAGGCTTTTTTGGTTAGTATGGTATTTTTTTTAAAACGGAAGAAGTTTTTCTATAGCGTCTTGCGACTATGTAAATAAGCGGACTGCCAATAATCGTCGGCAAAAACCAATATGAAAGGTCGGGAAGCTTGTTTAACAGCGGAATACTATCTCCAATATTCACAAGCAGCGCGGTAACGGCGCCGATATAAGACCCCAGCATACCGCGAATATGGTGTTGAAGCCAGCTCTTCCATTTTTGCTTGCGTGATGCATAGCCGTAGATCGCTAATCCGTATGAAAACACGGCAATATAAAATAAATAAGCAATTTCATTCCATTTCCAAACTGATAGAATGATAGCGGTAGCGGCTAGGGCTGCATAAGCACCATGATACACTTCCCCCCACTTTGTATGCCCTCCTTTTGTCTTAGGCACTAGCATAGACACTGCTCCTGAAAGTAAACAAATCATGCCGAGCCCAATATGTATGCTTAATATAACTTCAAATAAATCCAAGACGCTCTCTCCTTTTATGCCCTTCTCTTTTATATCTTCGGCTAACATACTTAATTTTTAACAAAATATCTCTGTTTATTTACAAACGCTTTCACTTTAATCACTGGAACGTTCTTTAAAATCGGTCTATTGTTCTATGCTACTGTGCTGGGCCTTTCTCATGTGTTTAAGCTTAAAAACCCGTCACCGCTTGTATCTCCAATCGGCTTAGTCGTTTTGTTTTATTCATTGTCTCTTGCTCAAAACTATTTTAAACATGTCCATCAAGGATTAAAAATCGGTCCATTTACTTTACATCTTTCGTTTCAAATCGTCATACCGGCTCTTTTGCTTGTGATTGCCTTTTTAAGAAATTGAAAAAATGTACAATCTATCAACGCGGAAAATACTGCATAAAATTCATAATATTTTCATTTCTCTATTGGTTTTAATCTCCTAAAATTATACAATGTAGTCAAGAAGCCAAAAGGAGAAGTACTATGATTGGATTAATTCTTTCTGTTTTAATATTTAACATTCTTGCCTTCAAAACAAATAAGCGCTTAACGGCAAATCAAATTGTTCACATTTGGATGTTCACCATTGCTGCTCAGCATATCTTTGACGTCTTCATTAATTTCAAATTTCACGGCTACTGGTATTTTACACAAGAGACAGACTGGCAAGGTATTTTTGCCTATACCGTTCTCATTCCGCCTGTAAACATGCTTTTTCTTACTTACTATCCTTTTGCCGGGAAGCTCACAAAAAAAGCCGCTTATATTTTACTTTGGTCGGTTGCTGTTTTACTTTATGAAGTAGTGGCCCTTCTCCCTGCTCCTTGGGGGTATTTTCACTATGGATGGTGGACGTGGTGGTATTCGCTTTTCTTAAACCCGCTGTTGTTTTGGATGGTGGTGCAGTATTACCGGTGGGTGTGTAAAATTGAAAAAAGAGCGATAACTAAAAAATAGAATAGCCTTTGGACCAGCACATCATCATTTTCAGCACGTGCAATAAAACGAATGTCTGCTTCTCCGCTGGCTATTCTTTTTTTATTTAAAAACGTCTTTGGACAAGGAAACTTGCTTTTCTTTTTCTTTTCCAACTAACGACACAAGGAATCCTGCTATTCCAGCTATACATAGAACCACCAATAGACCAGTAGTACCTACTAACAAGCTCACCGCAGCTGAAGCTAACATTCCTCCAACATAACGAAAAGTGGAATAAATGCCCGATGCAGTGCCTGATTGCTCTTTTTTGACAGATTGAATATTCATAGCCTGCATAGATGAAACACCGATCCCTGCTCCCACTCCTCCTACTAATAAAGATACAATTGTATAAGAAATGGAGGCATTCGCTAAGTGAAAATAAAGCATCGCCGCAAGCAATGAAATAAGAAACGATAATCGTATCGGATGTTCTTTCCCTACCTTTTCTGCTAACAATCCTCCCAGCCAAGAAGAAATAGACATGGCTAATGAAAAAAAGAAAAGAAGCAAACCAATTAAACGAATATCATACTGCTTCTCTAGCAAAAGCGGAACAAACAAAATGGTACTATACATCATAAAATTACTGCATAGAATGGAAAGATTTGAAGAAAAAAAGGGCCGAACCTTAAAAAGCTTAAAATCAATCAGCGGCTCTTGGACCTTGCGTTCTTGCACAATGAAAAGAACGATAGACGCTATGCATATGAAAATAGTCCAAGCATTAAACAAATCACGGTGCGTCAGCATTAGCGTAAAGCTCGTCATGCTTACTCCAAGTAAAAAAGCGCCCCCTATATCCAGCATTTTTGCTTTTTGTTTTACGTTAGACGGCACGTATATAAATGAACAAATCAACGACAGAACAGCAAAAGGAACGTTAAACCAAAAAATCGACGTCCACCCAAGATACTTAATTAAAAAAGCTCCTAACACAGGTCCTACAGCTGCTCCTAGCCCCATTGATAATCCAAATAACCCAAGCGTCCTTCCAAGCTTTTCTTTTGGTAAACTGTGCCTCATAATCGCTGTTGCATTAGGCGTAGCTAGTGCGCCTCCTAATGCTTGCAGCGTTCGAAAGACCGTGAGCGAAAGTAAGTTATATGAAAACACACAGGCGGCAGACCCCACTAAAAAAATAATCATTCCAGCTACAAACATGGTCTTATTTCCATATAAATCACCCAGTTTCCCCGCGATGGGCTGAGCAACTGCCATCACAATTAAATAGATCGTTACCACTACTGATACATGTACGATGGAAAGATCAAGCGCTTTGGCAATAGACGGTAAGCCTACCGCAATCATAGTGGAATTAACGGGAATTAAAAAAGTTCCTGTTAAAATAGAAAAGATAATCAAAGACGGCTTACTGCTGTTCAATCGTCACCACTCCGTTAGTTCCGTCTACGGTAACAACATCTCCGTCTTTTAGTAGATCCACGGCTACTTTTGTGCCAAGAACCGCTGGAAGTTTATATTCACGAGCCACTGTTCCTGCATGAGATAAAATTCCTCCTGCATTGGTTACAATTGCTCCAGCAAGCGAAAATAACGTGGTCCAAGCGGGTGCTGTTGTTTCACACACAAGAATATCTCCTTGTTTAAGTTTAGAAAATTGACTTGGGTCTGAAATGATTTTTACCACTCCCGTATAAACACCTCTTGAAGCGGCACTTCCTTTAAAGATTTTTTGAGTTTCATCTACTTCTGGAGGCCCCATTTTTCCGAATACCCGCTCCAATAAAGGATCTTCTCCTGTTTGAGGAGGCGTTCCATAAGCAGGCGGCGTTTTTTTATGACGATTTTCTTCAAACTCCTGTTTTCTATTGACGATAAGTTCATGAGACGCCACGGGCGTTTTTAATACTTCCAGCAATTCATCGTAATAAAAATGAAAAATATCTTGAGGCTGATGAATCACTTGGTGATCAGCTAAAAGAGTTCCTACATTCAGCAAAAACAGTCTTGCCGTAGCAGGCAGCATCGCATCGATATAAAAATGATGGTCTTCATCCAACCCCCATGCGTCCAAAGCCCAGCCATAAAACAGCTTAAACTGCTCTTTTTCTTCGCACTCCGGCATTTTTGCGAGTACATCACGATAGCTTTCTTCTCTCTTTTTTACGACATCTTCATAATTTTTCTTGAAGTCGTAATCTTTACGCACATAGCCAGCAATAATCGATAGCGCATGTAAAGGATTCTCTACCCACGTCTCATCAATAAACTCATGCGAATTTGCAGAACGATAGCCATACTCATTCAAAAAGCTTTGCAGATTCTTTAAAAATTCTCTGCCTTCAGCTGTGCCTAATAGATTTGCTTCTATTTCTTCTGACTTCTGTTCCGTAAAAGCTTGTTTTAATGGGTCAGAACGCTTTACCGTGTCAGTTAGTTCCCAAAGTGCTTGATCCGTTTCAAGTGACTTGTTCATTACGCCTTCCAGCAGATCATATACGTAAGCGGTATTCGCGTCTCCGGTCAAGGCTCCATATAGCTCTTCTAAAATCATTCCTAAATCACTTCTTGGCATGACAATTTCAAAGTGAAGCTGCCAAGCTTTTTTATAAAAATCATGCAGTTCTTTTACTTTTTCTTCTGCTTCTTTTAAAGATAAAGGACGTTCTGCACTTCTTTTGACTTCCGTATAAAAAGGTAAAAACACCTCATTAACGTACTCGTATAATCTAGGTTTAAGTCGAGGTAACAGCGGCTTCACTGCTTCTTGGTGCTCCTTTAAGCGATCATTTACGTCACCGGGAAACGGGATATTTTGCTGATACATTTTTCCATCAGCTAATTTCACTACAAATTGATAGATAGGCAGTTTTAACGTTTCAAAACCTTGCTTTGTCCCATAAGTCATTGCCGGAAGCTGAAAGGAAGCGTATAAAGGACTTAGCGCATGTGCGATATGTAGGTTGTCTTGTACCCAAAATCCCGTTTGTTTTTCTTCCTCACTTAAAAATAGGTCGTTTTGAAATGCAGATAATACGTTCATTTGATTTCCCCTTTCCTTTTCATTATGTAGTAACAGGTCTCACTTGAAGCAAATAAATATGTTTATTTTTTATGGCAAATTCAATGTCTACAGCGTACTGACAATACTGCTCTACTTGCTTCGTTAAACGAAGCAGCTGTAGTGCTGTTTCATCTGATATAGAAAATTCATTTTTTTCTTTATCCGTTGTCACAGCTTTTGTTATTCCTGTAAAACCTGACACTAGCTTATACTCTTTTAATCCTAGTTCTTTCATTATACTTTTTGTCTGTTTATGAATAATAAATAAATCCGGCGTAACACCACCTGATACGATTCCCTCTCCTAAGCCGTACGCCACGTTAATGACTACTTCATCTTCACTTTCTGTAATAGGATTTACGCTAAAAATCACTCCGGATACATCGGCTTCAACCATTCCTTGTACAAGGACACCCATCTGGGGATTAGAAAGCGAAATTTCTTTATCTTCGGCGTACGCTTGAACCACGGATGAAAAATAAGAAGCCCAGCATTTTTTTATACTTGTCAAAAGTTCTTCTCTGTTTCTTACGTTTAATATCGTTTCATACTGTCCGGCAAAAGACGCATTCTCCAAATCTTCAAGTGCGGAAGAAGATCTTACGGCTACGGCTTTCACACCAGCACCTTGAATATTGGCATACGAAGAAACAATTTCTTTTTGCAGACCTAAAGGAAACGTGCCGCTTTGAATCTTCTTTTCTATGACGCTGCTATCTTCTGCTTTTATTTCTATTTGGTTAAACGTTAAAAAGGAATGTAACGCGTGAGATGTTAAAACAAATCCTGTAGGGATATGAGAAACGTGCTGAATCATTTTTGAGAGATTGTAAGCTTTTGAACCTACTGCTTGAAGTTCTGCATAACATGCTTTTTCTAAAGAGACGATGTGCAATCACTTCACCTCCTTTCATTTATGTCAAAAGACAATCAGATAAAATAGTAAAATCCATTTAAAACCATAATGTAGTTTTATGGAACTAAGTCTATTTTACCAAAAATTAACATAATTTTAAATATCTTCACAAAAAAATCACAAACCATATTCACTAGAATATGATTTGTGATTTTTTTTATAACTAACACATTTGAAATTCATATTGTTTTGACAAATTAAACTGTATCTCTCTCCTTCTTCTCCCTCACAAACTCAACCACAGGCCCCACAATAATACAAATCCCTGCGATAATCAGCCAGCCAAACGCAAGATACGTCCAGCCTTTAAAAAAGGACAGCGTGTATTGATAGCCCGTTAAAAACATCACGCCTGGAAACAAGAGGACAAACAAAAATGTAAGTCCCAGCGCCCAGCGCGTACAAAGCTTTGCATCTTTATTTAACTGTTGTTGTGGATCCATACGCCACTTCCTCCCTTAATGGTTCATCTCCATGTTCATCAAAGCTTTTGAATTTGTCTTTTAGTTCATCAAAGTCAAATTCTTTTTTGGCAAGCAGACCGTGTCCGATTGATATAACTCCGCTGATAATAAAAACGGTAGAATTTCCAATAAGCATTGGATACAGTCCGCCAAGGGCTTCTACATCAATGTGACCGTTAATTAAGTAAGCAGATGTGTTCCATGCGACAACGCCGCCAATCATCCCTAAAAGCGCGCCGTAAAATGCACCTGTATTCGTCGCTTTTTTCCACATCAGTCCAAGCGTAACGGGAATAACGGCTCCGCTGACGAAAATACCCATGGCCATATACACAAACCCAAGGCTAATTCCTAAGTAAAACAGTAAAATGGAAAACACACCCATCGCCAGCCCAAAGCCAAGCGTCACTTTTCGCGACGTGCTTAAGATTTTTTTACTGCTTGCTTTTGGATTGATAGATCGCAAGTAAATGTCCGTTACGATAATATTTGTGATCGCCGTTAATTCAGCCGCTCCTGTCGACATTACCGCCATAAACAGCATCGTTAAAAACAAAATAGAACCTAGATTTCCAAGCACGTGTGACGCCATAACGGGCGCGATAGAATCCGGTGAATCTACAGCAATTCCAAGCCCAGCCGCACTTACACCTAGGAAAGTGGCAACGGCAAACGGAATCGAAAACCAGGCAATTCCGCCGTAAATATACGCTTTTGAAGCAGCGCTGTTTTTACTTGCAATGGCACGCTGCCAGTAAGCTTGATCTACAAAGACCGTACCGAAGTTCCCGATAATATTAATCATCCCAAACAAAAGGCCCGGCACCGATGCCATCGTAAGCATATGCTGTGACGAAGGCAGATTTTTCAGCCCTTCGTACACGCTTGTTACGCCGAACTTATAATAGACGGCAGCAGCAAAAATAAATAAAATAATGAAAATAAAAACGGTGTTAAAATAATCAGCAACAAATGAGGCTTTTAAACCGCCAATCATGGTGTAGATGGTAAACGTAAGAGGAATTAAAAAAGCGGCAACAAAAATATTCATCCCGGTAAGAGAGTTTAAAGCAATGGCTCCTCCTAAAATAACCATGGCGGTCACAATAATATTTGTCATAAGAGCAAAGCCAAGCATTAAACGATGATTTTTCACGTCGAAACGCTGTGCAATAAATTCTAAAAACGTATGAGCGTTCGGCGCTTTTTTCTTCAGGTTAATCGCGACAATGGCAAACAGCAAAATTTGAATGCTTGCTCCCGCTGCGTACCAATACGGTCCGCTAATGCCGTACTGATAGCCTGTGGAAGAAGACATCATTAACGTAGCGGCCCATGTCCATGCAGCAATAATGGATGCACTCGCCAGCCCAACGCCTACATTTCTTCCGGCTGTACTAAACTGCTCAGCCGTCATTTCCTTTCCTTGACGGCGCTGCATCATAATTGTAACGGCCGTAAAGCCTCCTCCAAAAATCAGTAAAATCAAATACCCGACGCTTGATGAAAGCATCTTATCCCTCCTCTTCCTCTTAATGTTAGATTTACTGACATTAATATGTAAATAAAAGTAACATTTGTTAATAAAATACCACGCCGTAAAATTATTAACAATACTGTATTTTCTGATTATTAAAGAGTATAATTAGATACTTTCCCCTTATGCAAACAAAAAAAGCCGGCACATCCGCACCGGTCTAAGCATGAATTTTCGTTTTCAACGTGTGTCATTTCCTCACATGAATGAATGTTCTTACTAATAAAAAAAACGACAACCCCTTGGGTTGTCGTTTTTTTATCATTGAGATACCATTACTTTTTGGCGAACGTGCTCTAAGTGATCACGAACCGCTTCTGCTGCTTCTTCTGGCTCTCCATTTTTAATTGCTTCAAAAATACGCTCATGGTCGGCATCCGTTTGCTTACGATTTTCTTTTTGGCTTTTATTTAACGAATAAGCAAGCGCTTTTCGATACAAATGACCTAAATCTTCTACAGCATGAAGAAGGAATGAGTTATGAGCAGCTTTTACAATATCATGATGGAAACGATAGTCCGCTTCATGTCCAATTTCTTCACTGTTATGAACCGTCTTTTTAAACGCTTCTAACGATTCTTTAATTTCAATCAGTTCTTCATCCGTACGGCGCAGCGCAGCTAAGCTTGCTGCTTGCGACTCGATGATAATACGCATTTCAATTAATTCAAGAACTTGATCTGCTTCAACCATTTCAAACGTCATTGGATCAAGCATGCCCACTAAGTTTACACGCTTTACGTAGCTTCCTCCGCCTTGTCTTGATTCAATCAAGCCGCTGGCAGAAAGAACGCTTAGCGCTTCACGAATTGGTGCACGGCTCACTCCAAACATTTTGGATAACTCATGTTCCGACGGCAAACGAGACTCTGGCGGGAACGTTTTCTCTTTAATCATCTTTTTTAATTGATCAAGCACTTGACTAGATACTTTTTTACGCTCAATAGGTACAAACATACTTCTATTCCTCCTCCAAGTAATTATCTCTCTCTTTTTTTTAGTTTTCATCGGACCCAGATTAACTATGTGTATTCCGATTTATGTAAACGCTTCAATCTTTGTATTACAAGTATACATTATTTCAATTCAAATGTGTTGATAAAATTTTACTATTATTGTTATTATACCATGAAAACAAGTTATAAATGAATAACGATTCATGGTTTTTTGACATAATACCACTATCTTACATATAATCCGTATACGATCATGATCGCCGCGTCCGCTAACGCATGACTAATAATTGCCGCTTCGGCACCATATCGCTCCCTTATACACGCCCACATTATACCTGCTAAAAAAATGCCTGCAGCCGAGATCCAATTAAAAGGAAACGCAAAAACGGGCAGAATAATAAACAGGTGATAAAGCGTATAAAAGCTTGATGTAACAATGGTTGAAGCAGGTAAGGACAGATGCTTCTTCACTTTATTCTGTATATAGACTCGCCAATACATTTCTTCTAAATAAGGGTTAATAAAAATCAAAACGACGGCTAAAATGATAACTTTCCATCCGCTAAATCCCCATATTTGCAAAACCGCTTGCATATCTTCTACATGAAAGATTTTACCAGAAAAAAGCAGGCTGCTTCCAATTATCACAGCGGCACATAGAACTCCGCTCAGAGTTCCCACATACAGAGATTTTTTTGTAAGCGCTACCTTCAAGTTAATTTTATTATTCGCATATAAAATCATAAACATCCAGCCGTAAAAGCACACAAATGTTACCAACACATTTTGGATAAGCCACAAACCGAAAAAAACAAAGATTGTAGGCATGAACAGCAAAAACAAAAATTTTATCACGTTTATGGCGCACCTTCTTTAAGAGCCGCTTTTCTTTTACCTAGTAAACCTTTCGTATTCAAAAGGTTTACTATCTTTTATCTTATAAAAGTCCAGTGGTATTTTCAATTATTTTTTAATTCCTGCTCCAGCTCACGAAGACTTTCAGCAAGCTTTTTCTTTTCTTCTTCAAAGTGAGCATCGTCTTTAAAAGCAGGAGCTGGAGGTTCTAGCTCTTCATTTTCTTTTAGCCAATCCGGCGTCATTTCCTTGCGAATGACGCGCTTTTTATTAGCGTAGGAAAGCCGCTTTTCAGTCTGTTGACTTGCTAGCGTACGCTGTGACGTTACATAATGCTTATGAAAAAGATGCTGTTTAATATAGGCAAATGCTCGAATGGTATCGCCGCTGTATTTAGGCACGTAGTGATCAAATGCTTCCTGCAGTCCAGATAGCGCCTCTTCTACGGGTATTTCGCTTTTTGCGACTTCGTACATATGCTTTAAATCGCTGGCTGAAGGATACACTCCTCGGTTTCTTCTAGCAATAAAAGCGGCTTCTAACGTTTGTACGTAAGCGTCATGCGCGTCTTCTTCTCTTTTTATTTGATTTGTATTTTCTGCTGTAGTCTCTGTTAATGACGCCTTCACTGTGACCGGCTCCGCTGCTTCAATTTGACTTTCCCCTTCTGTCAAATTGACATCTTCGAGCTCTTCAAATTCATCGCTTGGCATAAGCTCTTCTAGTTTCTTATAATCAATCCGGTACCAGACCGTGTTGTTAAATTTAGAGCGGTTGTACTTTCCTTTTATAATCAGTCCTTCTTTTTCAAGCTTTGAAATGATGCGTTGAATCGTTGAAAGCGACCAAAACGGAAACTGCTGCAGCCACTGCTGATTTGTATTATATACCCACGTATATCCGTCCTGTACATTTACGCTTTTTTCAAGCCAGTAGTGAAGCTGCTGAAGAAACAGCGCTCCGTTCACTCCTACTTTAACTGCAAGCGCCGGCAGTACAATTAACGGCTGATCTTTTAATAATAATTTACTCATTATATCATCTCCTTTGTTATGTAAAATAGCTACTATATATATACAAAGAAAACGGAAAAACGGGGATGCCCGCTTTAAAATTATGTTAAAATATAGAAAAAATGAGGTGAGCATATGATACGTCAAGGCAGAATTGGCGATGAAGCGGGCATCGCAAATGTACACGTAGAAAGCTGGAAATCAACTTATAAAGGACTTGTTCCCGATTCTTTTTTAGATTCTTTGAGCGCTGAAAAGCGAAAACCTCTTTGGAAAAAGCAGCTGGAGTCAAATTCTGTTTTTGTTGCAGAAGAAAACGGTCAAATCGTCGGCTTCGCTTCTTATGGCAAAGAAAGAACCAATAAGCACCCTTCCTATACCGGAGAACTATATGCAATGTATTTACTCGCAGAGCATCAGCGAAAAGGGATTGGAAAAGCGCTTATGCATAAAATAGCGCAAGAGCTGGTAAACCAACATATACATACGATGCTCACATGGGCTTTTGAACAAAACGGCGCCTGTCAATTTTACGAAGCGCTTGGCGGAAAAAGAATCGATCGTGCTGAGGTTGTTATTGAGGGTACATCTCTATCTGAAGTGGCTTTTGGGTGGGACACGCTTAAAAATTTGTAAGACAACTATCTGGACAGATTTTTTTCTTCACGGTAAACTGTTTAGTTGGTATAAAAAGAAAGGATGACTTACCGTGACGAATTCTACTTATCGAAACATTATTTTGCTGGTTCTTTGTGTCACAGCGGGTATCGTCGATGTGATTGGCTACTTAAGCCTTGGCCATATCTTTACGGCAAACATGACCGGAAACATCGTGCTGCTTGGGCTAGCAATCGGAAACTCTCTTGAAACAACTGTTTTTCACTCCCTGACAGCTTTAGGAGGTTTTATTGTAGGAGTTGTAGGCGCTGCAATCCTTGTTGGAAACAAAGAAAAAACGTTTTGGCCTAAAGCCGTAACGATCGCGCTTGGAATAGAAGGATTAATTTTACTTGTTTTTGCACTTTTATCTTCGTTTTCTCCTTCTTTACACTTAACTTACTTGTTTATTTTCTTACTAAGCTCAGCAATGGGACTTCAAACAACGGCTGCTCGAAAGCTTGGCGTAGCCGGAATTTCAACAACCGTATTAACGGGAACGCTTGCTAATTTCTTTGAAGACGTAACGGCACGTTTGCGCAGCCCTCGCTACCGCAAAACGTTTACAACCGATGCCATTCTTCGCGCGCTGTCTCTTGTACTTTACTGCTTTGGCGCTGTTATCGCCGCACTTGCAGAGCCTGCTTATAAATTTGAAATTATTTGGCTGCCCATTGTTATTTTGTTAGCCATCATTATTTTTGTCAGCACGAAGTTTCGTTCTGATTCAGAAAAATAATAAACAAGGCTGGGACAAAAGTATTTTAGTCAAAGGAAAATCCGAACGAGTTTGATTCTTGATTGAGAATCAAATTTGTTCGGATTTTTATTAGTATAGTGAACGTTCATATATGTAGCGGCTTCTAGCTGTTGATTGAAGGGCAAGACGAAGACTCCTGCGGAAAGCGAAGTCTTGCACCGAAATCAACAGCGCTGTAACAAGCGAACATACTAGATCATTTATCCAATTTGTTCGCCTTTAGGTTATATTGATTTAGTTAGTTATGTCTCAACCTTTTTCATTTTCCCGCTAGTGCCGCTAAAACGCCAAGAATGATTGCCGCTGCAGGTCCTACAATGAATAGTCCAATTAAAATCGATCGTATGGCTTCCCATAATGACCGCAAAGGACTTTGCTTAGACTCTGCTTTTTCCATTCTTTCCTCTAGGTGTTCGACTCTTTGCTGAAGCTTCGCTAATTCCTGCGTAACATCTATTTGTTCGCTCATCGCTCAAGCTCCTTTTTACTCTACATTACCATATACTTCCTTACTAAAACTACTATTTATTTGTGATTACTTCAATGCCGATTTCGCGGTAAGCATTTAACACGGTTTCGTTCACATGCTCTTCTGTAATGAGCCAATCTAGCGAGTTGGCTGAGCTGAACGTGTACGTTGACGATGTATTGAGTTTTTTAGCTGTTACAATAGCCGCTACTTCACTCGCACTTTTAATCATTTGGCTTTTAATGTGCATTTCTTCAAGCAAAGGAATGCTCATGCCGATTTTAGGATCGATTGCGTATACGCCTAAAAAACAAAGATCCGCTCGAATTTGTTTAAGCGTATCAACCACGCTTTGTCCTACCGTGACCATCGATTCTTTTCGAAACGTTCCTCCAAGAGAAACAACTTCTACAAAGTCATGTTCCGCTAGTGCAACGGTAATTAACGGACTGTTTGTAATAACCGTAACGTTTAAATTTTTTGGAAAAGCTTTGACGAGCTGAATATTTGTTGTACTTCCGTCCATCAAGAGCACCTGCCCGTCTTTAATTAACGGAAGCGCCGCAACGGCAAGTGAATGCTTAACATCCATCAATTCACGTTTTCGCTCTTTGTAATCAACCGCAGACGTGGAACGCGGAAGCGCTCCTCCGTGTACGCGCTGCAGCAGACCAAGCGCGTCCATTTCCCGCAGATCTCTGCGGATTGTATCTTCTGAAACATTCAGCGTTTGACTAAGCGTGGTGGCCACAATTCGCCCTTCTTTTTCAAGCAAATTCATAATTTGTTTGCGTCTTTCTTGTTTTAACATCGCTTGTTCACCTGTTTTCTTTCTGCTTTTTACTTTATTATACTTGTTTCTTTTGTAAAAACAATGTAAAAACGCTTGATTATCAGTGTTTTTTCGTTTATTGTAGGATAAACAAGATAAAACATGCAAAAACAAGTAATAATAGTCAAAGGGAGAGATAGTTTATGAAGATGATTTTTACAGATTTAGATGGAACTCTTTTAAATAGCAGCAGTGAAATTAGCACAATTAATGCAGAAGCAATTAAAAAAGCGCAAACACACGGAGTTGAAGTCGTGGTTGCTACAGGGCGCGCTTATTTCGACGTGCAGGAAATTTTAAAAAAAGCTGAGCTTTCAAACCTTTGGGTGATTGCCGCAAACGGAGCGACTATTCATGACCCGAACGGACAGCTAAGACATTCGGTTCCGATTGATGCACATCACGTAAAAGAAGCGCTTCAGTGGCTGGATGCAAACGAATTTTATTATGAAGTGTTTGCCGAACATGCGATTTATACACCAAACTCGGGTCGTGAGCTGCTGGCCATTGAAATTGACCGGGTAAAAAGCGCCAATAAAAACGTGGACGAAGAAAGACTTCATCACGCTGCTGCTAAGCAGTACAGCCAAACGGGATTTGCCTTTGTTGCATCCTATGAAGATATTTTAAATACAAACGCTGAGCTTTATAACGTGTTAGCTTTTTCATTTGATGATGAAAAGCGAAAAAAAGGCTGGGATTACTTTAGCAAGCAGCATAATATGACACTTGTCTCTTCCGCTGATCATAACTTTGAACTGGAACATAAAGACGCGTCAAAAGGAAACGCATTAACCTACGTGGTAAAAGAGCTTGGCGGCTCTCTTCAGGATACCATTGCCATTGGAGACAGCTTTAACGACGTATCGATGCTGCAAACGGCTGGAAAAGGAATCGCTATGGCAAATGCGCACGCGGAAATTAAAGCGTTAGCTGATGATGTTACATTAACGAACGATGAAAACGGAGTAGCTTCCGTTATTGAAAAAGTGTTAGAAGCACAGCTGGAAGCACATTAAAAAAAACGCTTGGCATTTGCCAGGCGTTTTTAAATGGTCATGCGGTAAATACCGACAAACCAGCTAAACAGCGCAACTAAAAGCAACAGCCATGCGCTGGTTTTCTTTCTTTTTTGCCACTCGATTGCTCCTAAAACTAGCATGGTAAACCCGAGCAGTATATTTAAAAACGAAAGAAACTGGTAACTGTGAGTGAGCATGATATAAAGAGCCAGTCCAACAGTAATAATTGAAAGAATAAGCTGTAATGCTTTTAACAAAAAATCTCTCCTTACTTGTAATTCACTTCTTCATTCACACACGTCACTAAAGGCTTTTTTTCAAGACCTAAAAGCAGGTTCTGGACGGCTAAATCTGCCATGCGATTGCGCGTTTCGTACGTAGCACTTCCAATATGCGGTGTTACCAGCACGTTTGAAAGCTGCAGCAGCTTATGATCTGCCGGAAGCGGCTCTGGGTCTGTTACGTCCAGTGCAGCATATGCAATTTCTTCATTTTTCAGCGCTTCGTAAAGTGCTTCAGTGTTCACTAATCCTCCGCGCGCTGCGTTTACAAAATACGCGCTGCTTTTCATTGCTTTAAATTCCTCTTCTCCGAACATGCCTTTGCTTTCATTTGAAAGCGGCACTAGGCATACGATACAGTCAGCTGTGTGAAGCAGTTCTTCAAACGAAAGGTATACGGCATCAAGCTCTTTTTCTGCTTCATGCTTGCGGCTTCGGTTGTGGTAAACGATGTTCATCCCCGATGCCTTTGCTCGTCTGGCAACGGCGCTTCCGATATCGCCCATTCCAACAATACCAAGCGTTTTTCCAAATAAATCGACGCCAAATACCGTTTCCCAGTTTCCTTGTTTCACTTTTTCATAGCCTTCATGAATGCGGCGAGCTGCGGACAGTAATAAACCAAACGTTAAATCAGCCGTCGCTTCTACTAACACGCCTGGCGTATTACTAAACGGCACGCCTTTTTTGGTGCATGCTTCGACATCTACACTGTCATACCCTACGCCTGATTGAGAAATAACGCGCAGGTTCGGTGCTGCTTCTAACAGCTCTTCGTCCACTGTGATGTGGCCGATATTAAAAAAGCCGTCAGCGTCACGAAGCCAGTCGCGCAGCGTTTCTTGTGGAATCTTTCCTTCTCCTTCCCACATTTGAATATCGCAGTGCTCCGCTAGCTTCTCGTAAGCATTTGGCCACGTTTTTCCAGACATAACAACTTTGTATTTCCCCATGTGTATCTCTCCTTTTCCTTGTTCACTCATATGTATGAATAGTAACTAGCTATCCTATCATAAGACTACTATAAAGATGAAACTTTTTCCATTCAGTAATCGTATTTATAGTAAGGGGGAATACGAATGTTTGAAGATGAAATGATATTTGAAGATGACCCGTCCGGAGATGACATTGTTTTTGAAGGTGATGTGCCCGATGACGTAAGCGGAGGCGCTTTTTTTCCAGATGACGCGTTATTTAACGGAATGCCTACGTTTGTGATGCTATTTTTTGTTATAGTTATTGGTATTTTTCTATTTTCTATTTTTAAAGGAATCGGCACGTGGAGTAAAAATGAGCAGTCTCCCCGTCTCTCCGTAAAAGCAAAAGTTACGGGCAAACGGACAAACGTCCACCGCCATGGCGGTCACGCTCACGAACATCATCACTCTCACACGTCTACAACCTACTACGTAACCTTTCAGTTTGAAAGCACCGACCGCTCTGAATTTACTGTTTCAGGCCGCGAATACGGCATGCTTGCAGAAGGCGACGAAGGAATGCTGACGTTTCAAGGAACTCGTTTTTTGGATTTTCAAAGGAATCCAAGTGAAGAACATACAGATGCTTAGCTTATGACCTCTTGCTTTTAGAGGTCTTTTTTACTGTAATGGAGCATTCATATAGCCAATGACCTATTTGTGCCCTTTTTACACTGTAGAAGAACGTTAATCCATATAAAAACATACCGTGTAACACATTCATTTAAGCAGGCAGGTGATTTTATGTATTCTCCTTATTCAGGCAGCGGCCTCTACTACGGACATTACGGCGAAGCCCCTCATTCGCATCCTATTCAAACAATACTGGCGCAATACTGGCACGAAACCCACTATCCAGGTCCACACAAAAAATATGTACACGTGTATTATCTTAACCCGGCTTCTCTTCATTATTATCCAACCTATCAAAGGTTTTTGTAAAAAAGTGGTTTTTTAATTGAGTCTTTTATTGTAAAATTAATCCATATGCTTATTTATTGGAAAGGAGGTTAAAAAACAGTGCGTAATTCTACAGCAAAAAATAGTGTGATAGTCACCACTTTGCTTTCCGCCCTATTTTTCTGCTTCATTTTGGTTCTTGGTTCGCTTTCTCCTCTAGCAGATTCAGGCCCCAACGTTAATACGTTCGGCTCAACAGGGCTGTGGTTATCTCTTGGCATGGTTCTGTTTTTATATTTGTTGCCTTTAGCTTTTTATCTGATAGGAATGCATTTTTTAAAATTTGTCATGGCTGCTTTTTGCAGCATCGGACTTTTAATCGCTGCTAGTACTCTATTACTGATGCCGGCTCTGTTTTTATTCGGATTAGAAGATTTCTCAGGAAACTTATCTTCAATTATAGGAATAATGATTTCTTGTTTAGGTTTGCTGATTACGAATATTGTGTGGTTTGTTGCTGCGTTTAAAAGACCGTCAGCCACCGTGCAGGAAAGCGTTTAAAATGGTGAAGAGGAGCCGCTACTGCTCCTCTTTTTATAGCTCGGTAAGTAAAAAGTGTAAATATAACGAAGTAGCCTTTGTGCTTACTGTTTTTTATACATAACATCAAATTTCATTACATATTTTTATATAATGAAAGACCACTTAAACGGAAAATAATAGTAGATACAAGATTGAAAGAGGTTTTGTTTTTGGTGACGTTATTTTTAACAAATGTACTGCTAGGCCTTTCGATTGCCCTTCCCGTTGGCACGGTGACGATTGAAATGACAAAGCAAGGTTTAAAAAACGGGTTTCTTCACGGATGGGTTGTTGGACTCGGAGGAATGACGGTTGATTTATTATTAATTGTGCTTCTTTACTCTGGACTGGCTTCTTTTTTATCGGCTCCTTTTATACAGCTTATGATGTGGCTTATAGGAGCGCTTTTTTTACTTTATATTGGCTATGACAGCATTAGACATGCCGACCATGATATAACGTCTCCTGGAGAGCACGTAAAAAAGTCGTTTGCATCTTCCTATATGAACGGGATCTTTGTTGCGATTTCTCCTAGCAATCTCATTTTTTGGCTCAGCGTGTTTGGAACGGTGCTGACTAATTCGCTTCAATCCTCTCATTCTTTTCATTTCCTGCTGATTGCTGCCGGAATATTAACAGGGATTTTAATTCATGACCTAGGCTTAATGACGATTGTCTCTGGAACTAGAAAAGTGCTGAATCAGCTTTATATTAAATGGGTTTCTATTGCGGCAGGATGTGTCTTAATTGGTTTTTCATGCTATTTTCTTTATCGTTTCATTGGGAATCTGCGCATGTACTTTTAATGTTTCTACATATTTTATGACTTGCTATATCCCCTCTTTATCTAGTATAGAGAGGGGATTTTTATAATCTATCAGGGACTATCAGACAAAAAGTTCACAATTTCGTCACATTTCTATTGATTTTTTTCTCTTTTTATACGAAAATATAAAAAAGGGAGGAAATATCATGAAAATCAAAAAAGCACTTCGCATCTTTATTGGATCAAACGTTCTTGTATTATTAACATTCGGCCTTCTTCCAGCACTATTGGTTAACCCTGATATTGACCTAATTCAATCATTTATTAATTATATAGGCAAGGATTAATTCCGCTTTAAATAGTCATAATTTTCAATCTATTATTTTAATAAAAAAAGACAGCGCAGGCTGTCTTTTTTGGTAGGTTTGAAAAAGCTTATGGTACTTTTCAGGCTTATTTAGTTGAAAGCAGCTTTTTAACATCTACTTTTTGATCTTTAACAATCGTATATGTCGCCTGTTTTTTATCTTCAAAGCTAAACGCTTTTATGTAGTCATTATCGTAAATCGTTAAGCCGTACGCATCTTTTCTGTTTTCGACGATTTTTACCCAGTAAGCTTGGTCAAACTTTGGGTCGAGCTCCTTGCTTTTTTTTACTTCTACTTTTGCCAAAGAATGTACGATTTGCTTTATCTCTTTTTTATCATCTACTACACGTTTTCCTTCGTCCGTATCTATTTCAATACGCGTAACGTTTGCTTCATCTACTTTTATGACGTCTTTTAACTGATAGGCTTTCCCGGTATATGTAAAATAAAATACGACAATAAATAAAAGTGCAGCTATAATAATCGTTCTTTTTTTCAAAAGGAACCTCCTTTTCTACATCACGCTGCATTCACGTGATACACCTTTTTATTCCTCCTGTTCCGCAGCCCTTTAGTACAATGCTGCTTCCTACAAGTAAACTATACGTTAATCCCGGAACAGGAAGTACTAACGTTACCATCAACAGTAACATGCCCGTACTTGTAAGAGCTACTCCGGCAGCTCGATTTTTCATTCATTTCACCACCGTTGCTCTGTAAATCTCTTTTTATAAAGTGATAGAAGTAATATTGATCTACTATTTACTTATGTGCTTTTAGCTTATAGTACAGAAATGTCAAAACTTCTACTAGTAAGATCGCTACTTCACATTACCTTCTCTTTTTAACTAACTCATCATGATTTATGAAATAAAAACAGCTCATCTACTGTTGCTCCCAGCTCTGCAGCCAGTTGAAAAGCAAGGGTCAAGCTTGGATCATACTTATTGTTTTCAATTGCATTAATCGTTTGTCTCGATACGCCGCATACTTTTGCCAATTCATCTTGAGACATTCGTTTGCTTTTACGCAGTTCTTTAATTCGATTTTCCACCATTCATCACTCATCTCTAAAATGTAAAAAACTTTTTACATCCATATCTTATATTATCTTCCTTGTTACTGTCAAATATATTTGACAAATCAATGTCTCTTACCTACCTAAAAAAGAGATTGAAATATAACGAGATTAATCCAATCTAAAGACGAAATAGATTAAACACATGTTCACCCTCTCAATAAAAAAGCCGTACTTATTCATGTAAATACCATCTTTACTTTTACATATTTACAATAACTACACAGAAATTAATATAAAAAAGCACAAACTCCTTAAAAGAAGCTTGTGCTTTTTTATTTCATTGTCTGTTTGTTAAAGCTCCTTACTCATATTAAACCACTGCACGCCTGCATGCTGAGACTCCGCTACTCCTTGATTCACATATCCGTTTTTTTCGTAAAACGGAATCAATTCTTCTTTACATGTTAAGGTAACCGTTAAGCGCTGTTTGTTCCGCGCTTGTTTTTCAAATTCTCTTAACAGCATACTCGCAATTCCTTTGTGATGATGCTTGGGATTTACAACGATACCCAAAATACTTTGATGACCGCCTGTCTCAGGGTTCGAAATCGTTTTTTCAAACAAATCATCCGTAATAAACGGAGCTGAAATGACGGGACCGTTCACATATCCGATTATTTCTTCATTTTCTTGGGCGATGATAAACGTATCAGGAATGGTGTTGATCCGCGTGATGAATGCGTCTTTTGAGGCAGCTTCTTCAGGTGTAAAGCCTTTGTTTTCTAACGTAATTAATTGGTTTAAATCTTTTTCATCCACTTGTCTTATAATCATTGAAACGTTTCCTTTCATTATGTATTTCTCTTTTTTCTCTAAAAGCTTCTATTACATATAACTATCTCTTTCTACTATATATAAAAATGCCCAAACAAAAAAGGATTGACCTCTGCATCATACAGAATTCAATCCTACTTCGCTTTTTAATTAACGTCTTGATTATTTAATAAATGCACCAAACGGCTTGCCCACCGGAAGCACAACTCGACCGTAGTGAGTATTTAATACAGCCGCTGCAGATCCATAGAATGAAAACAGAGCAATTAATAGCTCTGAAACTGCTGCTAGTAAGTGCGTGTACTCATATGCCACACCAAATGTACTTAGCGATAATCCAATAAATAAGAAATCGATTAACACAAAAATAATAAATAATACTTTATGAGTGCCCATTGCTCCAACTGTCATAA
>Ga0102593_1000368_pt1 | contig 88605 bp, 91 predicted proteins | sample AraplaCol_mMS_r2_2_FD_76862 | JGI IMG/M metagenome (GOLD analysis project Ga0102593, IMG submission 76862) | Arabidopsis root microbial communities from North Carolina, USA - plate scrape MF_Col_mMS_r2 (SPADES assembly) (version 2) | ecosystem: Host-associated > Plants > Roots > Endosphere...
GGGGATTTTCATTGACTCACTTTCCATAGGAGGCCATTTTGCGATGAAAGAGTCGCAAAGACAAGAAGCGAAAGGGAGCGCCGAGAACCTCCTGAGGCCCCTCGAGGCTAGACTAAACAGGGTCAATTTTCGGATCAGGGGACAATGCGAAGGGGAGGGGGTTGGTGGAGGGGCGAAGAGAGGGGGGGTTTGATTGGGATCAAAAAGAGAATGGACATTCATAAACATACCTAGGGGTATTGGAGAGCGGACCTCGCACTGCGAGGATAGCTCAAAGAAAAACAACGCGACACGGTATGGGGGAAGAGAGGAGAGATGGAGAGAAAGAAGAAGTGAAGGTTGAAGGTTAAGTGGAGGAGGGGAGAAAGAGGGAAACAATCAGGGGTTGATCACCTGCCAAGAAGGAGACACTCCCAAGGATCGCGCCAGGAACAAATCCGCAATCTACAGAAAACAAGTGGATACAATTGATACAATCAGGGTCGATTGGGTATTTATTATTATGTTGTTATATTTATTGGTAGATGGTTCGTTATATGTACCTGTTGAGTATTATACATCGCAGTAGCAGGATAGCTTTGAAGCTGTGTAGAGTATAGCACAGATATCCAGATGACTATCGATATCATTCAGGGGCAATGACAATGGGCAATCATCATCATTAACTCTGCAAAAAGATCACTCTCCGAAAGGATAGTTAAACTTCAGTAATCCATTTAACCCTCCAACCCATCCCTCGTGCGCTTCTCCCCCCATACTTCTCCGCATCACACTTGGCACGCCGCCTTGCCATTCATTCTTACCATGCCGCATCTCCTCATTCCACACGCGTACCTCCATACCGACTGCCATCCCTTGTCCGAGATTGACCCCGTCAAGACTGACCTCCAATTCACGTCCGCGGTTCTTTTCGGACAAACGGAGCGTGATCGGTGTACTAAGCGGTAAAACCAGGGGCCGAAAGCTCAGACTCCGCGCACAGATCGGAGTTAGGAGAATCGATGGTACCAATGGATGTACAATACTGCCCCCGCTGCTTAAACTGTATGCTGTACTGCCTGTAGGTGTTGAAATAATAATTCCATCCACCACGGCTTCAGTCAAGAATCGTCCACCGACAAATATATCCACAACGGCCAAATGGGGTTCTTTACCACGGTGAATGAGGAGCTCATTCATCACGTAGACCCCTTGTCCTTGATCGGATTTACCTCGAATAGGGGTAGTCTCTTCACCATCACCGGTGAAAAGTCCAACTTTAAGTCGATTGCGCATCAAGATGGGCGCACCACGTGTACATCCCATAGATTTGCCTCGAACGGAGGACCAGCCGGTTGGTCCCATTTCGGCTTCAGATTTGCCTTCTATAGCTGTAGCTGTAGACTGAGTGTCTTCAAGGAGAGGGGTACGGTCTCCAGCGCCAGCTCCTGACATATACACCTCTCGAAAAGCTCGTTTGAATTCGGAGAATTTCCATTCACTGAGAAAGCCCAGGGTGCCCATGCTAAATGACAACACCGGTGGTACATTAGAGCACGTTGCAAAGAGCGACGCTGCATGTAGGATAGTACCATCGCCGCCGAGCGTTACCGTGAGGTCTACCTTATCATGATATGCAGTCGGTTTCTCATCGAGTGAGGCAGAATAGACGGGATATGAGAGGGTCGAATGGACTTCAGTGGCTGTTCTCGATTCTAAGACGACGGAGATGGAGGGATATGTGGATGTGATATGACTGAAAGGGCAGTGATTTAGCTTTTGAATACTTGTAACAAGGGACTCAGTCCGGCTCTGCTTACTTTGCAAACTCGACCAGCGAGTCAGTTACTGCTGGAGCGCAGTCCTTGCGCACCAAAAGAATATTTCGAGGCGGTGCTGGCCATTGAAGAGAAAGCAGTTCACCCTGAGATTCTAGCCGAGTCAGCTAGACAGCACACCCATTTACCCACAGTGTATAAACAAACCTTGATATTTAGGAAGTACGCGCTGTGATAAGGCAGAAATGTCGCGGATCTCGTGATGGACTGCAGAGGAGGAAAAGCCTCGCCTTAGGAATAAGCTGGGGATGCGACGGAGGGACAGCATGGCGAGATGAGATGACCGGGGTCATGTGTTGATTCCAACTATATCATCCATCCGCTGTAGCCAGAGAGTAACTGAAGCTCTGGACTATTGAAAGGTATGGAAAAGTGTAGAAGAGAGTGTATGTGAATGAGAGAAAGAATGGAAGGAAGGTGAAGCTCGAGGGAAAAGCCCCACCGATCGACTCTGACGTTGTTGCGTTCACGCGACTCTTTTGCTTCTCTTTTAACTTTCCCCTTCTGTTTCCCCCTCTTCCTTCGTATATTTCTGCTTATCTGTCTCCTTCTTCCTCTACCCATTTGTTCTATCCTACACGAAATACCCAAGAAAGAGGCAAGAGAGACTGAAGCTGTGAAGCTCCTCTCCTAGAAAGAGCTCCTCTCCAGCCGAGGCGCACCGTCGATCTCCATCCGTCGTCTCCCGCAGCTGAACCGCACACTATATTCCAGCAGTAAACCAGCTACAACTCTCTGATCCTTGCCCACACTTGATCTCAGTGCTTTCAGCCAACTACGCTTCAGCTTCGAATAGCTGAAAACTACTCCAAATTAAACCCGGGGTAATCCAAGATGGATTCCACCGAGGTTCGCCAACGCAAGCCCACCGCCACATCCCCCACAGAAGAAGACATCTCTGAACTTCAAAAATGCTCAAGTAAACCACCGACCGATCCTCGCTTGAAACATGGCATTTCGATGCAGATCGTCCGTTCAGTGCTTTTGGCCGCCTGGTTTGAGTGCTGCATCTGCGCTATCTTCACAACCCAGCTTATCGGTTCCCCGCTATACATCATCAACAAGGATTGGTACTATCTCTATATTGCATACACAAAACAATGCTTTGGACTGGCAATCACCGCTCTGACACAATGGGCTGCTCCAACTCTTTTCCGCGTTAGTGGAGATGCAAGCGTCCGCGGTCAATTCCATCTATCGGATGATGGTCTGTTACGCACGGAATTCCCCGAACGATTGGTCCTCATCGCCAATCACCAGGTCTACACCGATTGGATCTATCTTTGGTGGTTCGCCTATACAAATTCCATGCATGGTCGTATCTATATCATTCTGAAGGAATCACTTAAATGGATTCCCATGGTGGGCCAGGGTATGATGTTCTACGGATTTATCTTCATGGCTCGAAAATGGGTCTCCGATAAACCAAGATTAGAGTATCGACTGCGGAAACTAAAGACGCAGCATTCGGGATCTCATTCAGGTCAGCCGAAGTATGACCCTATGTGGTTGCTCATTTTCCCTGAAGGGACCAATCTGTCGAACAATACCAAGCGGAAGAGTGACGAGTTCGGAGCGAAGCAGGGATATGCTTCATTTAAGCATCAGATCCTGCCTCGTTCGACGGGGCTATTATTTTGTCTGCAACAGCTGCGCGGAACGGTAGATTGGGTGTACGACAGCACTATTGCTTACGAAGGACCTCCGTATGTTTCTATCTTGCACATGGAAAGGCTTCATATGACTAACTCTTTCTCTAGGAATGGTAGCTATCCTGATAAATATTTTACCCTCCGCTCTACATATCTTCAAGGAAGACCACCAACTTCCGTAAACGTACACTGGAGAAGGTTCGCCGTGGCCGACATCCCCCTTGATGACCAACAAGAATTCGACGCCTGGCTACGAGCCCGATGGGCCGAGAAAGACGAGCTAATGAGCCACTACTTCGAAACCGGTCGATTTCCCTCTGAACTGGCCGGCACGATTAAAGCTAAGAATCCCAGCAAGGAGCAGAGAGTGGCTTTGGAAGCTGGATTTGTTGAGTCTCATGTTCGATTGCACCATTGGGTTGAACTCGGATTAATCTTTATGGTTCTCCTGACGACGGCGTTCTTAAGTTGGGTTGCTTTTGGACGGAAATAGGCATTGCTTGCTAGCATTATGAAGTGTGACTCACTTGGGATGAGATATGACGACAAGACCTAGAACTTCTATCATTAGATGAGTATACATGCAGTTAGTATTAGTATAACGATTTCGAGCTCAGTATACGCAGAATGTTGATGGCACATGTAACGTTTCACCTAATCCCAGCGTAGCCTTTGAATCATATTATTCTCATGTTCGTCAAGTATATCAATCATATTCTATTTCGAATAATCAATATTAATAAATGATATCAATGCCGATGTTATGTTTACGATACACAGTATACTTGATGTGGCGCTGTGGCTGACCGCCGACTACACCGCCACACTCCAATTCTCAAGCGAACACGACTTGCCGTTCTTCCTCAACTTGCGCGCGTCTGCAGTCGAAGGGGTTTCCACCAACGGTTCTAGCGCAAGGTGCTAGCTTACTGGATTCTGATAGATACTTTTAGTTTATCATGAGTTGAACCCGTTATAACGATTCCTTATCAAGTCGCATTCGACCTCACTTCACCTTGACTCCTCTCGCGCCGTCGCAGCCGCAAGCGCAGGCGCAGCAATGGCATCACTCGAGAATGGCCAAGCCAATGGCTTAAACGGCGATTCTCTACCTCCGGCAAACTCTCTACCTAATCTACGCTTCTCCGATATCCCAGATGCCATCGATATCCCTGCCTCCAGTTTCGACAGCGAAGTCGAAGTCAGCCTTCTCGATCTCCCCGAAGACCCAACCGAGCTCTGTACCCTCTTAGAAAATGAACGGGCTGCTAAGAACTTTTGGGTCATCATTGCATTGGCTTATGCCAAGCGCAAACAGATTGACCATGCTATCGATATCCTCAACAAGGGTCTGGCCTCCGTTGCCCATGGAGCCACCAAAGAGAAGCTTGGTTTGCTGGGTTGGGTCTGCTGGTTATTGATGTTGAAGAGTCGTCAAGCTCCTCGTGTTGCACCGGAAGGCGAGCTTTACTCAGAAGCTAAAACTAAGGATCACTACCTGCAGCTGGCAACCTCAACTCTGAACGAGGCTTCGCGTCTCAACCCGGCATACCCGCCTCTTTTCCTTGCCCGTGGTGTCTTGTGTCTTCTCCGTGCTTCCTTGTACCCGCCGCGAGCGGTTCGACCGGGTGCCATTGACACATCAGAGAGAGTGGAAACCTTGCGGCAAGCATTGAAATGTTTCGACGAATCCTCCAAGGCCTTTGGTGGTCGAAACATCATGGCCATCTTGGGACGTGCTCGCGCACTCTATATGCTGGGAAGATATGCAGAGGCTCTAGAGGCCTATCAAAAGGTACTTATGAAAGTACCTAACTTGACTGATCCCGATCCTCGTATCGGTTTGGGGTGCTGTCTCTGGCAACTTGGCTTCAAGGACCAGGCGAAGGTAGCATGGGAGAGATCACTAGCTTTGGTAAGCAGAGTCTTTTTAGCTCATCTACTAGAATTACGCATACTGACCTGCTTGATACTTAGAACCCCGAATCCAAGGTCGCAAACATCCTCCTCGCCGTGTATTATCTCTATGACAGCTCCCGACGATCGACTACAGACCCGATGTTCGGCTCCTTGTACAAAATGGCTATGACCCAATACACACAAAAAGCGTTCAAGTTGGACAAGGAATACCCAATGACCTGCGCCCTTTTCGGCAGCTATTTCCTCCTCCGCAAGCAATACCCGACTGTTGAGACACTCTCCCGAAAAGCGATCGAGAATACAGATGTGATGCCCATTGCTAGTGATGGCTGGTATCTACTTGGTAGAAAGGCTCACTACGAAGGCGACGGTGCTCGTGCCATCGAATTCTACAATCGATCCGACCAGGCTCGTGGCGGTGGTGAAAAGGGATTCCTCCCGGCCAAGTTTGGAGCCGTGCAAATGGCAGTCTCCAACAAGGACTTTGATGGTGCGAAGTTCCGCTTAGAGAAGATTGTCCAACAGGCGAAGAACCCAGAGGCAATGATTTTGCTTGCAGCATTGCATGCTGAAGATGTCTTCGCTACGCAAAAGGCTGGTATCAAAGAGGACAAGTCGAATGAAACGAAACGAGCTATCCATCTGCTTGAGTCTGTGCGCTCAATGTGGAAGGATGAGAAACAAAAGCTGACCCCCGACGAGTCTGTATTGGTCTATCTTGCCCGTCTCTACGAGAATACTTCCCCGGAAAAGACTATGCAGTGTTTGACCCAACTCGAGGAGCTCCAAATTGCTGGAATCCCGGAAAGTGCTCGTCCCGACATTGACGACCCAGAGGATCTGAAGACTGCTCTCCGTGAGAGTCTCCCCCCGCAACTTCTCAACAACATGGGATGCTTCCTCTATCAGAATGAGAAGATTGCTTTGGCGCGTGGCATGTTCCAATCCGCGCTCAATGCCTGCGTGCATTCCCAAGAGAGAGAGGATGGAACTGACGGGGACGCGCTTGTCACGACTATTAGCTACAATCTCGGTCGCACGTACGAAGCGGCAGACATGTGGGATGAAGCCAAGAAGGTTTATGAGGGACTTCTCGAGCGACACAGCGATTATACTGAAGCCAGTGCCCGCCTGACTTATATTGCTCTGCGCCAGAGTCCAACCGACGAAGGTCCCAAAAAGATGGCCAAGCTTTATGAAGTCGATTCGTCAAATCTCGAGGTTCGATCACTGTTCGGTTGGTATCTCAGCAAGTCTAAAAAGCGAGTTTCCAACCTTGCCGAGGATTCTGAACAGCGACACTACAAGCATACACTGCAATACTACGACAAGCATGACCGCTATGCACTGACGGGAATGGGCAATGTTCACCTTCTCTCGGCTCGTGATATGCGCCGTGACAACGAGCAAGACAAGGAGAAGCGTCGCAAGGTCTACCAGCGTGCAGTGGAATTCTTCGACAAGGCCTTACAGCTGGATCCCAAAAACGCATATGCCGCTCAGGGTATTGCTATCGCACTCGTCGACGACAAGAAGAACCACAGCTCTGCTGTGCAGATTTTCTCAAAGATTCGAGACACACTCAAGGATCCTAGCGTCTACCTCAACTTGGGACATGTCTATGCCGAGCTTCGCCAATACTCCCGATCAATCGAGCACTATGAAGCAGCGCTGGCTAAGGACCGCGCGCGTGATGTGCAAATCCTGGCCTGTCTTGGTCGAGTCTGGTTGTTGAAGGGCAAACAAGAGATGAATCTGGTCGCCATGAAAACTGCCCTTGACTACGCACTTCGAGCAAGAGAAGTCTCGCCAGATCAGCTCCACCTCCAGTTCAACGTTGCCTTTGTGCAAAACCAAATTGCCTCCTTGGCATACGGTCTCCAAGCCACACAGAAGACCCTTCAAGATGTGCAAGAAGCTGCCGAAGGTCTCAAAGAAGCTATCGAGACTTTCGAGAAGATCTCAAAGGAAAAGAACCCTCCATATCCCAGCCAAGCTCTCGAACAACGTGCGAACATGGGTCGAACTATCAGCAAACAATTAGACCGAGCCATGCAAAGCCAAAAAGAATACGAAGAAAAGAACGCCGCAAAACTCCAACAAGCCCGCGAAGCCCGTGAAGCCGCCATTCAAAAGCGCGAAGAAGAACTACGCAAAGCGCAAGAAGTCGAGATCGAGCGTAAGAGGAAAATCGCCGAAGAGCGTGCGCAAATGGTTGAAGAGACTCAACGCAGTGCAGCTCAACGCGCTGAAGCCGATCGTGCACGTGAAGAAGCTGAAATGACGGATGATTCTCAAGGCGAACGAGTCAAGCGCAAGAAGAAGCCTACATCCAAGCGTAAGAAGAAGGATGCTGATGACTTCATTGCCGATGATGAGGAGGGTGCTGGTGAAGGTGAACGGAGTGGTGGTGAGGGTGAGAGTGAGGGCGAAACTGCGCCTAAGAAACGTCGTCGTTTGGAACGTCGTTCTGGTGGAAAGGTTTCTTCTGCTAAGGCTTCTAGCAAGTACAAGTCTGATGAACGTGTTGTTGATACGGATGATGAGGATGAGGATGAGGGTGAGGGTGAGGGAGAGGGTGAGACTGCTCTGACTACTGAGGATAAAGACGATCTTTTCGATGAAGATCAGGATGAGGATCAAATACAGGAAGTTGCTCCTCGTCGACGGGGTAAAGCGCGTCATATCGCAGATGATGATGACGAGGATGAAGAGGGAGAAGCAGAGGCTCAGGCCGAAGCCCCGGCTAAAAACGATGACGATGACCTCTTCGGGGATGAAAAGGAGGATACAGAAATGCAGGATTGATTAATTTCCACATGAGGATGTGGAAATTTGTCTGGCATATCATCTTTTTTTTTATAGTCCGGCGTCTGGGAACAGGCTTAGAAACTCTGCTTAGCAGATTGGTTGAGATTCTTTTTTTTATCCATTTCACCTATTTCAACTGTGTAATTAGCCTTTTATTGTCATCAAGTTGGCTTGTTTATTTTGATGTAAAAAGATTCTGTTCAACTCGAGAGTTTCCATGTCATTGAATATGCTGGCAGATATCCTAGTTCTCTTTCAGTGCCAGTGTACTACGCTAGTAGTAGAAGTATACCTCCATGGCCTTCAAATTGTATAGTTACTTAAGATACAAGTTGACATGGGACTCTATTCTTTCCACAAGGGTTCTTATTTGCCTGCACTATTGAGTTTCTAATATCAATACAAGACCAATTGGCAAGCATTCGAGAATGATGAGGTCAAATGTAGATGTGTAGTTCGCTATAATTGGCAAAGTACGACCCGGAATGGCCCACGATTTAAGTCTAAACACAATCATCTCAGTACTAGCCACAGGATGTAAATCAGCTTTACTCCTCGTAACAGCCGAAGCAATAAGTCAATTAAAATGGCTATGGTTTCATATTACTAGCAAAAGCAAGAGCTATACACAATTGATTGGTATTCAGAAATTCGACGCTGCGAGTAGAGGACGGCTGGATTCTCTATTGATAATCACTCATTATCGCGCTATGTCATTTGTCTCACTAGGAGCTGTGATTGTCATTCTTTTAATGGCCTTTGACCCATTCATGCAACAAATCTTAACATACCCTCTTGGCTCGATTCAACATCCACTGCTATCGCCCGTGCACCGCAACTTCATAAATTCATGAGACTAGACGAGCTTAATCCTGATGGATTTCGAAAGGCTTTAAATGGGGATACTTTTCCGATGGAGACTTCAATGCCACTCCTCAATGTTCGTCGGGAAATTGTATATTCGACACATTTTCATCTGTCGGTGTCTGTGGGAAATGCTCTAATATGGTTCGAAAAGCAAAACTTGACTGTGATTCATCGTCCGAGACAAAAACCTTCGATAAAACATGCGTTGTATCATGGCCTAATGTCGTGTATAAATTCAATGTTGTTTCAAGAGCCCCCTATGGACTCTGAGTTATCTGAACAGGTTCTCTGGCACCTGAAAATTCTATCATACAAGTTACCATATCAATACCTAATACTAAGTAGCTTCAGATATACGAAATGACATGAGTTTTAATATATTAGCAACATTTTATGTCTGAAGATTCTTTCAAGCTCGTGCATCGAGTTCTTCCGAGCTATCAACTAAGGTGGATCGTTTAAGAAACAATCCGATACTGTACTATGCCCATCACACGATACATGCATATCTTCCAAAATAACACGCGACAAGAGCTATTAATACTATGAATCAAGATCACGATCGAGATTACTGGCCAGATTAGGGCTAATATGTCCGAGCACAATGAGTAGCGAGATTTTCGTACTTTGTAATTATCTATCCCCCATGCGGGCTAGATAATATTTTACTCCGACACCACTCTACCCTAGTCAGCACTAGCCTATCAAGTATCCAATTTAATCCAAAGAGAATCAGTCTAGAACATACTCCGTGCACCTTATTAATTAATTTCTCTGCACTTCGCCTCAACCAAAAGAAGAATTAATTCTCCGATCCCCTCCCCGGCCTTTTTCTCTTATAGGCTACCCCTATCTACCCCGACCCCTTGATCGGAGCAAGACTTAAATTAAAGCTGACTGGATACCACAGGATGGTGCAGTAATATACTCGACTTTAATATATTTCATAGAGTAAGCGATGTCTTATATTCAGTAGTTGGTCTAGAGCTACAATAGAGTTACTCCGTGCATGTGTACTTTCGTACAATACAACGATACAGTACACCTACTGCATTCACTTCATATTCTCCGCTCGTGCATGCAGGGCTTGATGCACGATGCAAGGTCAGCTCGGGTCAGATCGTGCATTTTTTTAGGGGTTCATTGTCTCAGGGCGATCTGAAATGTGGCGGTACACTTGTATTAACTAGGATGCTGTACTAGTGTTGGTAGTCAAAGTTTACGTGCAACATCACATGTATGAAGATTTATTTCTATTAATTATAGTATGGCGTGTACTCAGGAAAATGGAAAGAAGCTCATCAGGGTAATTGACTCGAAAAAATGAAAAAAGGAGCCAAGATCAGAGTTAGATATGTCAAGATACTACTTGCGGCTCAAATAAAGTGGTATGGCTAGCTAAGATGGGCTGCCAATAGTAGATGGTGTATAGTTCTAGTCTGGAAGCAGAAAATTGTAAAAGCATAGTGAAAATGCGGGACTTGTATCAATTGGAGAATATGCGAGTTGGAAATAGTTAGCAATTTGGGCGACAGACTTGTTGCAGATTCGATAATTGCTTCATTCTGACGATCTATATGCTTGACATGTCTTTCGTTACTATACTTTCCCCTCCTTTTTTCTGCATGGAAAATAGGGAAATACAAAAAGGAAGTTTACCCTGATAATTACAGACCGTAAGCCATAGCTTGACACATAATTTTTGGCACTTACTTCTCCCGATGCATGTTCCATCAAAGAATGTGATGCAGATGTTTCCCGCGACTAACCATAACTACAAACCTAACCATAACACTACGCAAGGAAAGTTAAGCAAAGGCACAGAAATCTTGCAGAAAACCTTTCAAAATTTTTGAATCAGCCAACAATCCAGAAGCGCCTGATCAATGGGGGAGGAAAGTCTGTATTCTCCCATATAATCCCACGGCGGGACAGTCAAGTCGCCGCACACGGAAATCATTTAAAGATCGACACCAATCTATATCTCTATGGGAAGCAACGAAAAATCACCCCATAAGAAGCCCCGATGACATACTATAGCATAATACCTAGCTCGCTCATCAAAGGCCAATAACAAAAGTCTAGCATAGGGAAAAAAGAGCCCTCGTTACCATTTATTCTATCCGAAATTGGCAAAGGATCTGCATCAAACCAGGTTCTCCCGCCCAAAAAACGCTCAAGAAAGAGAATACCACCCCATCTCCAGTCCAACTCAATAATATATCTTCTCTCTATCTAGTGGGTCTTTTGAAAAATTCTGCAAAGTGTAATCATTGCTTTGGCGTTCACGGATGATGTCGATCTGCTTTGAAACTTTATACAATTTAAGGTTGTTGGACGTTAAGCTTGGCAGACTTGGGGCTGGAATTGGATATCAGATAGAGTTAATTTTCTATTTTGGCCTTTCATAATCCTGGAACTGTATTTCGTGCTTATTTATTACAAGCAACTAGGTCTCTTTTATATCAATCTGTATGATTCTCATCAACACGTTCAAGAATATCCTGAACTTGAACCCGGTTCCTTGCCGATCGGGACAGATTCGGCAACGTCCCATCAGCGAAAAACCACCACCAGCAGGAGAGAAAAAGGTATCATGATATCATTGGACCACATCAGAGTACAGCTTTGGCCTATCCACATAGCCACTGGTTCTCAACAAACCCACTATTCTTATGACACCTTGTACTCCCCATGGTCCCGGGTCAGGGCAGCTCCCCACATTAGCTAGCTATAGCTCTACAGTGAGGCTCATTAATTGGATATCAGCTTCGGCTCAACCTCGATCATGTCATTAATGTGGAACGAAGCGCCATCCAATCTTTTCCATACGCAGTAGATTCAAGTTCTCTCAGACTGAGTTAAGCTTAGAGCTTAGGTCTGCGGAAATTCATCACCTTGTTGTTCAACCAATGGGGATCCCAAAGCACGTCAATGTCTGGAGTGTGGTAGGATTCAAATCAAATGGAAAGAGATAGGGCGGAAAGAAATGGTCTTCTCCATCCATCATTCAATGGAACGGTTCTGTTCGTCGGGTACTTTAGTGGCATATATGGCCTGATTCTGAATCTTCTGTTCTTTCTTCTTTCTCGCCGTCTTTCCATACCTTCTTCCACCCCTACGGTAAGTCAAAAAAAACTGCCTGTCACATATATATATATATATATTGGCTAATTTATACCAGTGCGGTTTTTCGTGAATTCAAGTCTTCACAATGCGTTACGCATACACATTTCCTGCACTCTTCGCGGCTGTAGCCGTTGCCGCTCCGATAATCAACACCCGCTCTGAATCCGGTGCTATTGGAGGTATCAGTGTCGGTGCTGTCGCTGCTAGTGATGGCAATGCGATCGGTGATCAAAATGCTAAGCGTGATACCGATAGTCTGATTGGCAGTGATAATAGTAACCATTATAACGATGGTCACCTGCTTGACGTCGGAAGTATTGGTGCTCTGAAGCGCTCTGAGGATAGTCTGATCGGCAATGACAATGGATACAACGATGGCAACCTGCTCGATGTTGGTCCGCTTGTTGATCTTAAGCGCTCCGAGGAGGGCATTGTTGGAGAGGCCGGCGTTGCTGCAGTTGCTGTAGGAAATGGCGATGCCACTGGTGTCAAGAACGCTAAACGCGAGGAGGAACTTCTCGATCCTGACCTCGTCGGCTTTGCCAATATCTTGAAGCGCGAGCAGGATGATATTATTGGAGACGTTGGCGTGGCTGCAGTTGCTGCTGGAAACGGTGATGCTACTGGCGTGAAAAATACCAAGCGTGATGATATCCCTGATGACGCTAAAGACGCCGAGTCTGATGCTGAGTCCGCTACCGCTGCTCAAGTTGCTGATGCCGGTCAAAATGTTCTGTCTTCGACTTCTGATGCTACCGAGACTTCCCAGTCTCAGGATGAGAAGACCGAGGGCACCCAAAAGGCTGCGGATACCGACAAGAAGCAAAAGAACCTGATTCGTGACGTTGGTCTTGGTCTCGAGGTTCTGAGCAATGGCAAGCTTGCCGGTACTAGTCAAAAGCGCTCAGAGGGCCTCAGCATTGATCAGAACAACGTCGTCACTGGTGCTGGAGTCGTCGATGATGTTGATCTCGGTACACCTATTATTGGTCTTGCCAATCCTTAAAAGTTAATATTTCGGTGGGAGTTTTCGGTGAGCGTATAGTTGGCCCTGAGCTTTCAAAATCTGTTTTTATCAGAATGATTTTTTGGGAGATAATGTTGATTCGCTATTCTGAATCTTATATTTCCTATGTCCGGCGTTAGGGTCAATTACTACTTAATGTCATACGATAATCATAATGGATTGAATTATTCTTCATTATCTGAGTATAGCCCACGATTCAGTAGAGCAACATGACTCATTTGATCCAAACAGTTTGTACAAATACATGGAAGTTTCTCACTCTAATGTATTAGTAGAAAGACTGGACGGCGCCGGGGGTACGCTACAACAGATCGCCAGATGGGCTGATTACCCCCCTGCACATTCAGCACATGCTGAACTATATTAGAGACAACCACCGAGAACATCATGAATGATCACCCTGCCGGCAACTGATGGTCCAAACAGCCCTGAAATTGTTCTCCTTTTTTCCATTTGTCCCGTACTGCACTTCTATCTTACAATTCAGAAATTCTCTTTTTCGTTCAATTCAGTTGTTTCATTCTCTTCCTTCTTCCAAAGCAATCATCATAGATAATCAGTAATTGACAAAGCAGTAGTCAACATAACTTGAAACAACTTCAACGTTCAATATGGTGTAAGCGCTAGCTCAATTCAATTATCCTGTGAAATTCGGGGATTTTCTTTCATGTAAGCTGATGAATTTCCTTTATAATCCCCCGAATCGGCTTGAGCACTCGTTCACGATTTCCTAAACCGGTGGATAGGAACCAATCTCTGTCTGAGACTAGATGCATGAAACTTAGATAAAGAAATTGCCAGTCCAAGAGATCAGAATCGCTTTCCTTCAATTGATCCAATTCAAAGCACAAGTAATGATACGATTGTAATCTGCTTTTCCAAAAAGAATCTTTCATATTTATGTCAAACACGAAGAGCATGTTACGCGTGTTCACAACGTCGTTTGTTGTAAAGTCCAAGGGACAGACAATCTCAGCTACCGAGAAGGTAATTTCAAGTGGAAATACTTTGCTGAGATACAAGCTCTTCTTGGTCTTTGTCTGTCGATCTCGAGCCAACTTTATTGCAGTTTGAATCTCCGGCACTTTCCAAGGGCTTCGATAAATGTCGCATCCAAATAAATAACCATTATCAGGCTTCTGCAATCGACCGGGGGTTTGAAATAGTTCACAATCTTCCATCTCCCAGGTTAGTTCGAATCCCAAATTTCCATCGCTGTGCCAATAGTTTCTGGCGGTGCGGACTATTCGTCCGGGTTCTTTCTCGATCGTCTCTTCTCCAATCAAATATCCAGGTATCTCCCAGCAATGAACATGGAAGAGAGGTCCGATATCCTTGCCTTGATAGTGGCTTGGCTGTTCATACTTGATACATGCTGGAAAGTATTGCCGAAATCGTATATTGTCGAAGTTCGACACGCGCTTTCTTTTGCTGCAGATCTGTCGCAGAATTCTTGTCTCGTGAGATATAAGAAAACATGTTTTTACCGCAGCATCCGCTCAAAGCAATCCCTGTAAGGTAGTACTCGGATGTCGTGCAAGATTGGATCACTAAACTCATTAATTTCAGTGTCATGTCTATATCTTGAACAAGAAAGAAAGAACTTGCCTGCTCGATAAAAGAAAGATGATAACTTGGGGAATTTAGAGAAACATGCACCTTCCACTACAGTTGAAGGTACAAAAAGATGATCAACTAGCGAAACTTTTTCACGATAGAATTTTAGATCATCCTCCTCGAGAACAACCTGCGACTTCTCCTTTCCCGTCATCATGTTATAGCAGGGAACTATTGCACCGCAAAGGAAGCATACTTCTGAAGCATTGAATATAGGCCTCATTCTCCGGCGCCTGGGAGCCATAGTGAGGCTCTACTAGGAAACGATTAGAAGTCAAAGATGATTGAGAATAAATTTTTGAGCGTAGGAACTGGAGAACAAGTACGCCAGTGTGGTATACAAAGACATGTACTCTTCAGGCGAGCGGAAAGAACTTGGACGATGTGACGCGTTTCTTACACTTGCATACAAGGAATGGTAAAGAACAAGGTCTATGAGAATTTAGGCACTACCATGTGGTATAAGTCAAGTGGTAGATAATGGCAGTCTATACACATCTACAGTCCAAAGATGGTTGTCTAATCAATGTAGTTCATACAAGAATATCCCTGCCCGATCCGATAGTATATCTAAGTCGACCAACATCACCTTCATCATAAACATGATGCCAAATTGAAAGAATCGGGTCACTAACTATTGAGACAGCTATAGAAAGCAGTTTAAAGGGAAAGGATCCCCAGCTAATATTTACATCGTCGCTCAAGACCCATGATTTTCAACTAGTGGCACCATAATCCATACCTCGGCCGGACTATTTAGATTGAATCACTAGCACCCGTTGCCCGGCTCCATTGCTTTTTATAGTGTCGAGAGAGTGGATATGTGACGAGTATCATACGTCCAGCTATTAAAAGGAGGAATTTAAAGCAACGCAAAAAGCAACAATAACAGCAAAAGTAGAAATAAAATAGAAGACACTAAACCCTCATTATTAACGTAGGCTACGCGGCAAAAGAGGCTGTGGCTGTCAATTTGTTCAAAGTTCCACTGGGGGGCCCCAACGGTCTAGGGTTACACTCGTCACGCTGACAGAATGATGCCAGAACGCGGAAAACCCACCAAAAACAAGCCATCATATCAGTAGGGATCAATGCTCGGAGCAACTCATCTCATCCTCCTGAGTCCTTACGATGTACTCCGTACATATGGATCCTTCGTAATAAATTGTGATTACAACCTACGATCGATGGGGGTCGTCCCAGTATTCAGGGTGTGCCCGGGCCAGTTCGTGAGGCCGATCGTACCCCTAATATGGGCGTAGGATTAAAGTGGTTCGCTTGGAGAGGTTCGAGGGCGCAATTGGGCTTGGCTGTTGTGCTCCGTACTCCGTACTCCGTACTGTATCCCGTAAAAGGATTGGGGATACGGAGTACGCATGGAGACAGTCCCGTGGTTGTCAACTGTCTTGTTTGAGGATGAAGGATGGACCATGGAGACTCCTCCGTACAGAAGTATACGCGTCGATTTTGCGAACGGGGCTCCTGTATCAACCGTCTTCGGATTGGGAATGGTTTATTTCTAGCTGGTGTGGATAATGGACAAGCATGAGGCTAGTATGCACTTCTACGGATTCCTACGTGTTACCATCGCATGGGCCTTTTTGGTTCGCATCAGGGGTTGGATGCTGCCCCTGATTGTCAGGAACCGCGATAAGATGGCCCAGAGACGGGACCTTGGGGCTGAACATTGATTGCCCCATGGCTGCTCCTGTATAGCTATGGCTGACCCCTAGTTAATCAGGATGCGGAATCCGTCCGGTGTCCCATAGAGTCGGGGATTTTGGCTGCCTGGGCTTTCTCTCTCTCTCTCTCTCTCTCGCTCGTCTCGATACCGCCCCGTGGGGGAAGTTGGTTATTCCCGACATAAGATTGGTGGTACGGCCTATTTTTTACGGACCCAAAATCCTTCTGTCTGCAGCTTCAGCAGGATGATGCAGATGAAGAGGAGATGAGGCTGTCTGTCCGCGAGAATCAGCGAGTCACGGCGATGCAGTCATTGCTGCGTCCACGGCATGTGGGCAAGACACGGCCGAGCCCTCATGACGATACTCTTAGTGGATCTACTACAGATGTAGGACGGACCTTCTTAAAAGGTTCAGGTCTTTTGCGATCCAGAACTGCGATCGGCCAAAGTCCACTCCAGTTCACGCTTGCGGACTGGAGGAGGGATCGTCAGGAGTCCACAATTGTAGATTACGGTGGATATCGGAGTGATACCAAACGGGTGTGGGATTCGAGGGGGGTCGGAGGGGCAGTTGGGCAGAGATGATGATCCCTCGTGTGTTCTGGTTCACTCCGTACATACTCCGTACTGTACCGAGTATGTAGTTAGTAGGTTAATGTATAGTTCTCTCCCTCGTGCTGATAGAAGAGATAGAGTTCATGCTGAGACGCTGGCGTCGACCAGGATACTTTGACTTTGCTTTTTTAGAGGGGCTTCACTCATTTTTATTTGCTTTTTAACTTTTTCTCTTTTTCCATTGGGCTTCTTCTCCCTTATTTTCGAAACCTAGCAGCAACTTAATGGGATCCACCGCGGCTTTTCTCCTGCAGTAAGAGCAGTAGTCGCAGCGATGCTGGCCTGCGCCATAATTCTAGCTGTAGTATTCTGTTGTCTGCCGTAGGGCTTGATCTCCACTACGAAATGCTATGTATATACGGCGTAAGAAATATCTTACTGATCATATATTGAAGCTGGCCAGCCAAGCCGTATACTCTTGAAGCCCATCGGGAGGGGCGTCAAGTGAGGGGTCAAGCCCTAACTCAAGAATGTGCCGTACGGGAACAAACACACACGGCAAAGTGGCTCGGGCCAGGACCGTGGAACAACCAAGCAGGAACAAAAAATAAATCACCCCCAAAAAGAAATAAAAAAAATATATATACAAAAAGTATGCAAAACAACAGGGAAAAAAAAATCGAAAACATAACCCCTGCCTCTGTTCACGCAAACTTCCGTTACGGTGGATTCCGGTGGATGATTCCGGGTAGTTCAACCGGAGAACACTGGAACAAGCGCAGAAATGTACAGCACGGCCGACTCCGAGGAAGATGAACATATAGCAGTTGAGGGGGTAAGTTTCAAGACTGGCCTGTGAAAGTGGTTTTCTACAACATAATATCGATATAGTATATACTGTTCTGACTGAAAGTACTCACTGAAAGTACAGTCTCGTGCTAAGCCTAGGCTTATACTGTCAGACGAGCCTAGAAAGTGCCGAGGACATGTCCAGGATCCAATGGTCTAGTCTAACAGTCGCCTAGTCGATTAATTTACAGTGCGATCCGCTCCACACGATCGCAAAGCCCTACGCACCAAGCCCAGAGAGAGGGGAATTTAATCAAAACCGACGAAAACCGTTGGAATCCCCGAGGCTACACTAGTGACGCGGGGAAATTTAAAATCGCATGTTCCAAAGAGAATTCCTCATTAATTGGCGAATCGGGGAGATGCGAGGCGAGATGAGACCTGCGTCTTGCATGCGCATTCCATCCCTCGGAAGTATACAGTATACAGTACACAGTACACATTGAAAGGTAGTATCCAAAGATGCATGTGGGACAAACCAGAGACAATGTGATAGTATTGACAGGATTACTTGGTACAGTATTCGGTGGTAGAAACCAAATTGGAACATCTGGGTATAATGATAAGGATAGTCATCACGATACTGTACTATGTAGTACATAGTACATAGTACAGTATGATTTAGAACCCATAAACAGTAAATAGTGATCATAAATGGATAAAACCCGGTAATACACTCACGCCGATACCTTCCTGGAACAGCCAACTCCACCACGTTCAGTGCATCGCACTAAGGGGGCCGCATCCTTGGTTTCGGCTCCGTGTTGCTGGGACATCTGAAGCTGGAGTAATGATATACCAATATACTCACCAGTATATATTATAGTCAGGTAATAGATAGTATTCAAATAAATACTAGCAATAAATAGAATCAAAAAGAAAGAAGCTGCCTATGCATAATTAAAAATAAAATAAGATAGAAATAAAAAATGGACCGAAATAGAAATGTTAAACATCGGAAGTGTCGTGCAACGCCCCTGAGTCCACCGGTAATTACAAGTCCCCGCTATGATACGCCATGCATACAAACAATACCAAGCAGTTACAACTTTGGAGCAGTTGGTTGTTAGAACACTCCTCAAATATGTCCTTAATCCTCTGACCCTCGTCGTCGCGTCTAATCTTCCCCAGACTACCATGAAACACCCCCAATCGCTGTAGTTTCTTGCCTCATTATTTGGGGCGTTTCCGCTTCATAATGTATCCCCAGGCCTCCCCGGCTTGGGACGAAGACAGTCACAGCGATCCTCCTTCGACTCGTTCTTCGAATGACCCTCCAGAGCATATGGCTCATGTTCGCTCGCGCTCGACTGCTCATACACATTCCCCGAAACGTCTGTCGGTCTTTAGTGGCCGCTCGCGAAGCAATACAACTACCTCTACCTCCTCTCGTCGTTCCCCAGGCTCCTCTATGACCTCTGTTGATAGTTCAGTGCCGTCTCAAGACGAACGGACTACATCATCTTTGGGCTTGCGCGAGAAGCCAGATCGATCTTCACGTTCATTTTTAGCTCGTGGAAGTCGCATTCTGCGCCGTCAAGGAAGTAAAATCAATATCGTTGCTACACTCGACGAGGAAGATGAGATGGATCGTGAAAAGTCTCGAGATAAGCCTGAGCATGGAAATGGAAATGGAAATGGCAATGGCATGTTTGGTCGTCGTGCTAGACACCAGGACAATCGTAAGTTGATATCAAAGATTCCCAAGATCGACTCACCTCGTGGCCTGCAACTCTCGTGACCTGCAAACCCCGTGACTTCCAACCTCGTGGGAATGCACAACACGAGCAACTTTCTTCTTCCACTACGGTTGCAACTGACTCATCATATACTAATTGTATTGTAGATGAACGTCTGAAGAGTATCATTTCCGATCCTTTTGACTTTCACCATCTCACTCATACCAACCCCTCGCAATTCCAATCCCTGGACCAGACTCGCGAAAATGACCTCGTCACCGAATTCTCGGTCATTCGGGCCTCTCAACGACCTGAAGCTGTTCTCAAGGGAATTCGAGCTGATGATATCCACTTCCAAAACTTCTCTGCCGATGATCTTCCCTTGCAAACACTCGGTACCGCAACGACGGTAGATGAGCCGGCACCTATGCCTAGCCCACCAGGTTCACCCGCTTTCTCGGATTCTGTCAGTCCTAAAGGCCATGTTCGACGGGAATCTCGGGCCCATGAGAACTTCTCGCGGCCTGTCTCGAGATACCCTCGCTCCAGCCCTGCTACTCCACCGCCTCCAATGGCCCCCGAGGCCCCCTTAGAAGCGGAACCGGCACCCCGCGCCATTGACGAGATTCTGGGCCTGGCCTCGCCGAAAACATACCCTGAGTATCTTGAATCGACTCAAGCAACGCAGCTCCGGTTCAGCCCCGAGCCAACTGAGACAATGACTATGCGGACCGGTACTTCCTCAATCAGCAGCCACAGTCACTATGACTTGGAAGATGTACCAGAAGAGGAGGAAGCTACTCGCATGTGGGACAGCCCTCCAGCCAGCATCGGTTATGGTCACTCTCGTTCAACTTCCCAAGTCAATCCCCTTACCGCCGTGAAGCCCTCTGGTATCGCCGCTTCGAGTGGAGCCCCCAATGGCCTGTCAATTTTTGTGGCAGAAGAACTGTCGAGGAAGTTCTCAGAGGCCCTGGGCTCACCAACACTGCCTGTGACCTTGCCCAATGTCTCACCTAAAGAAGAGACTCAATTTGACGCGACGCCTCCATCGGTTCCCAGTGTTCAACAGTTCACATACGACGATGAGCTATATGACTCATGGGACGCAGATATCGACTACTGCTACGAGCATGCTGCCGAGTCGACCTCCAACTTTGATTGGTCCCGCACGTCTTTGGATGAACATCAACCCCAAATTGGCATTGCTTGCAGTGATGAGAGTTGGGGTCTGTCTGCACCTAAGCCACGACAGCTGCAGCCCAGTCCACTGAGCACGTCAGCCCTGCCAACGCCAGATCTGGACTCTAGCACAGCTCGATCTACAGTGGCCAACTCAGCAGCAACACCATCGACGACAGACTATGAGCGGGATTTTATCGTGCGCAGCACGGGTGACTACTTTCAACCTGTCAGTTCGTCCATGCTACCATCCGCGCTGGGAAAACAGATCAACCAGGAGACCCTATACGAAGAGTACTTGACCACTGATGCCGAATCAGATCGGCATTTCCCATTCGTTGCACAAGGAATGATGGCATCCGAGAACAACCCTGTTTCTCCTCGCAATAGCTTCTCGCCTATCAGCAAATGCAACTCGCAAGAAAGTCTGATGCTCTCACGCGCTGCATCAATCGTCCGCAAACACCGCTCCTCCGTCTCAACTACCAGCGTACCCGAGCTGATTCACAGCCTTTCCAACAGCCGTGAACTCATGCCTACGGACCGGCTCACAGCCGCTGAGGCTCTCGCTGCTGGCTCAACCAGCCGCCCTCCTTCTTCCTCCCACCATCGCCAGACGAAAAGTCTTGAGACTTCTTTCATGCTTCAAGGCGGTGGCAGCAGCACCAGTCTAGTCAGCGCAGATGCAGCAAGCGCCCCATCTCCTCAAATTCAAGTTCATGACCGAGCGAAGTCTACCTCCGAAATGGACCCCCATTTCAAGGCCGAGCCTCCTCTCCCTCCTCTCCCTCCAAAGAACCCCAACCGGAAGAAGTCCCGGAATCCTTCTTACTCTCTTTTCCCTACTGCTGCATAAGCGGCCACACTCCACCTCCACCTCAGAACTCACCTCTTTACACCCGTTAACCTCTTTCTCCTTACCTTGTCTGCTATCTCTCTCTGTCTCTATTTCCTCGCCTGTTTCAGGGGAAGACAAAATATGTTTCGCATATGGGTTCTTCTGGTGTCCTTCGCTCAGATAGAATTTCTTTTCATTTTTTGCTTGTTTTGTTTGTCTTACCCCAACTGTTTATCATCCACATGAGTCACGACCTGTTTCTTTTATCTTACTGTGTCTTCACTATGTCTTTGCATGTTTTGTTTGGCCTTTTGCTATTGTCATCTCTTCCCTGTTATCTGTTGGATCATCCTCTTTTGACATGTTCAATCGTTTCTCGATGCATTTCTCAGCGATTAGGTCGGTGTCTGGAGAGAACTATGGAAAATGAAAGAAAGTATACGAATGTCGTTTGGATTGGATTGGATTCGGTGGTTGCATGGGTTTTGGCCTGGCTTGGACTGGATCGGATCAGATTGCATTAAATCGACATGAATCATTCGCTATATACTTTCAAGTTCCTCGTACCTCGTCTATTTCAACTTCTATAGAATAAAGCAAAATTCCCACTGTGTTTTCACACTTTCAAGAGCTTTACATTCTTTTAAAATCATCCTCCAACCAATCTCTCCATCCCTGATCATTGAGAATAAATCTCACACGCGCTTCAAGCCATTCCGTATTCCCCCAGAATCCCCAAGAAGCCTGAAATCGACACCAATCAACAAGGGCCGTTTCCCAGTGTCTGAGAAAGGTATCCCAATCATAGAATTCCTGACTTTGACTCCGTAGTAAGGATTCACGATATCTCTCCAACAACTCCTTCTCCCCAGAACACATAGGCAACGAATCAGGCACTAGGTGATCCTCAAAATCGGAACCCAAAAGCATGTCCACCGAAACAGAACAAGTAAACAATTTCGCCAAATCACAAACTCCAAGTCCAAGACCAACATACTGAAAATCAAAAAACGCAACTTCCTCCCCAGACACAGACGTAAATAGATTTTCAGACTTTACGTCGCCATGAATAAGTGACTCCATCGCACGACCACGAGGCGTCAAGCAAAGAGCCACCACTTCCGCAGTCGATCTCAAACCCGTCGAAGTTGAAAAAGGATTGCAAAAAGCAGATGACCATTCCGAATCATCTTCAGCAAGGGAGTCATATTCTTTCCTTCGAGTTGAAAGATACGTGTATCCACCATTCAACCAGACATTCTGTCCAATATCTCCACCCACCTGCTTCTGCTTTTCGCGTCGTGCATGTTCCTCCAATGGAGGAAGTATATATTCAAACCCTTGCTCTCCATTCACCCCTCCATCTCCATCTCGAAATCCAGATCCAGATCTAGATCCAAGTCTAGACCTACCCCCCAATCCAATCCCCAACTCCCAAGACCGCGCATGAAACTTTGCCAACCACTCCAAAGACCCAAAAACCTGTACCGAAGAAAGAATACTCCTCTTCTCCCCCGAAACAGGAAACAAATTTCGTAAATCAGCCATGAGAATAGCCATGCACCCCCTGAGATCTCCTTCCTCCTCATCCGAATTCACAAATCCATTCCGAGATTGAGCATCATTACCAGTCAAAGCAAGACACCCCGCAACATCCAACCCATCCAATTCAGGAACAATAGATTCATAAAAATACCTCTCAACTTCATAACTAAACATTTTCCTTAAATGACCCTCATCTAACCCCCTCCTCGAAGATTCAGGTGCGGTAATGAGTTTCAGAATTAACTTGAATTCATCACCCTTTTTTACTCGCGCTCTTCCACTAGCGAATGAATCTGGGTCACAAATTCTAGCGATGTGTTTCGCTGCCTCGTCGCTGTTCGCTCGCGCTTTTATCGCGCATATACTCCCATATCCAGCCCAGAGTCTTTGAATCGGGACACAAGTTACTAGTGTGCAATTGTGGCGTGATAGTAGTTGACTTGCGACTTGAGCTGGGTTGTGGGGTTTCATGATGAGATTGAGTTTGGAAATTGGTCTGGTCAAAATTGGAAAAATAATCAAAATCTTCTTGTAAAGAATCTGTTTCGCTGTTGTAGACTCTATGGTTGGTGAGTTCGCTGGTGTAATTCCCACGCCAAGCTGCAATGATGGTAAATGTAAATGTTGTTTGATATGATCGAATTGAATTGAATTGACACAGTCGATTTGTGCTTCACGGAGTAATCACGTGATATATGATAGAGAGATTTGGATGATTTGAACAATTCAAATGAATGATTCTATAGATTTATAGTATATTGCTGAGTATTAATTGGATGTGCTACTGGGATGTTTTGTTGAAGAGGCGCCGTAGGGTAGCAGTCTCCTTTTATTCGTGGACGTTCTATACTTCGTTGGGGCTTGATTGGCTATGAAGTTGCAATAATGAGATGACTATAAGTCAATGTATGTATTATAAGAACTTGAAGATCAGGAATTTCGATTTATAAACCTTGGAATTGCAGGGTTGTAAATATATACCGAAAGAATGTATTATTAGTTCACGATGTGTCTTTGTGTCATGGTTCTTGTGTCTGCATTTGATAGTTAGTGTATCCCGCATAGTGCAATACTACAAAATTAAATTTGTCAATATTGGCGGCAAAATATATATTTCTATTCTTTACTGGAATTCCTTCCAATTCTGAGAACTCGAAATTATGCTACACCCTCAGTTTTTTTTTTATATATATATTCATATATTGATCTTGTCCGAAGCCTCGCGGAAAAAGACAAAGTGGAACTCGGGCAGAACAGGAACGCCACCCGATTTCTTAACCGGCCCGAACGTCACAAGTTCTATTCTTTTGCATTTCCCCAAGATTGATCCTCAATGATATTTTGATTCTTCATATCCAGCGCGGAGAGTGCGCATTTGAATAACGTGCATTCTCTGGCTACCCTGCATATCAATATTCATGAATAAGTGATTCCAATAGAATGCAATCCCGTTGTCTACTGGTAGTTCCATCAAGTCGCCCAACTATTTGGCAATCCAATTACTATCGATCCATATTCATGCCAGAATGAGCGGCGATAAGTCTACTTCTGAGGCGTCGGTGCAATCTTCGGAGGAGAATCGACAACCATCTGCACAGAGTAGCATTGCTCCGGAGAAAAGCACGGCTATTCCAGCCCCGTCAGATGCAAAAGATAAAGATGAAAAACAGAATTCATCAAGCACTTCATTATTCGGAACACTCTTGTCTCCTTTCAATTCATTACTGAAGATCTCACCAGACCAGAACAATACCCAAGAGTCTGGTCCTGGTCAGGAACCACATCAAATTGAACAATCCAAGACCTTAACGGAACCGGAGACAACTCCAACGGAACCGGAGCCATACTATACACCAAATGAAGTTCCTTTATTCAAAAAGCTTCAAATGAAGCGATTGACGGGCACTCGTACAAAACAACTACTTCGTGCCGCGGCCCGCGCTCATGATGATCCTCCACCTCCGCCGGAACTGGGGACGTGCTGTGGGAGCTCGTGTGATCCATGCGTGAATGATCTGTGGAGAGAAGAGCGGAACGTTTGGATGGAGAGGTGGGGTGATCGAGCTGTCAAGGATGGAAGCGAGAGAAAGGAATTGGAATGGTGAATTGCGGGCTTTATACACGATGTTTTACATTATGGTGTTTACTAGCGAATAGAATTCTATAAATTCAATAAGAATACCCATTATGCACCTTTTCAAGTATAGATTTCATTCATTCGTGTCACTCAATGAATTCTGATAGAGTCTATTATCATTTGGTAGACTTTCATCAGATATTCCTTGTTTCATCTGAATCATTCAATGGATCCTTTCTGTCTTCATGTGCTACCAGATCATCCATTATACTTTTGTTCTCAGGACCTACTACCGAGTCACATTCCCTTTTATCATCCTTGGCTGGTGGTTTCCAATCTTTCTCCATGCATTTCTCATTCTGTACCGAGTCCTCCACACCTTGACCCTTGATATCCCCCTCCTTCGTAACAACACCCGTTTCCACATCCATCTCTCGCAACCTTTGCAAAGCCCTCTCCACTTCAACCTCATCTTTATCCATCCTCCGCGTAATCTTTCGCGTACACACACACCAAGTAACCCCAAGAACAGTCGTCAAAAGCCACAACACCATATTAATCATCCCAATCCACACCGCCGACCGCATACCCAGAATGGACCGCGTAGCCTCGACATACTGATCTTGAATCTCATGATGGATATAGATATTTCCGAATGTCCCTACTTGCGCCAACCAAAGAACGGATAAGATAGCATCCCAAGTCACCCAAGGAACGCGGACAACTCTCACAAAACAGTGTATAATGCTCGTTATCGTGGATAAAACCACAACAACCTCTGCGTATATCCATTCAGTTTGGGCTGGAGCATGGATGTTACTTGCGTGTGCGAGGTCCACGCCGTAAATGGCGGCGATGATAATGGCGAAAATGAATTGGAGACTTCGAAGGGTTGCGCGGGTAATCACACCGAATGGACCGCTTCGATGCCAGTATTGTTCGATCGCTTGGTACTTTTTGCTGGCCATTTAGATACTCAGTTGGATTTATTGTAGAGATGGTTATTGGGAAATTAACTGGATTCTAAATTATAAACCATAGTCTGTAAGTTTTAAATAGAGATGTTCTTTAAAAATAGAAATTCACACCGAAGTTCCCCCATTTTGATAGTTACGAGTACGATATAATTTCCACTTTAGGAAATTTCAACGTATTCGTTCATGAGAAAGAGTAATCGACTTTTTGAAATGCAAGTATATTGAAAGAACTGCCACGTTTTTCAGTCATTCCATCATCTTAACATTATATTGAAGAATGGTACAGTTCCTGATAATCCATGAGAACATCTTCGCTATTCTTTTCCACTAGTCTCACAAAGTATAAAGTCAGCCCTATAGGGGGGCGGACAAAGATTTGCTCATTCTAGTAGACATAACGGAAATGCAAGAGCTCCTTGTCAGTTTTATCCAGAAAAGTAGCATCAAGGTTCTCAAAAGAGTTATCATCCACCAGCCCAAGGCGATCTCGACGCCTATTCTCCCAAATAAGATAAAATCTCAAGGCGATGGGAATGACAAAGGCGACTCCAAAGCAGATTAACATCGCGAGAAAACCGGATGGGTAAGATGGTGCTTCGTCGTCGAAGAAAAGATGTGGACCGATGATATTACCAGCACAGTATCCGATGAATATCTATTTGAAAGTCGTTAGCAGTCATTCCTTCCTACACTCTAGTAGAAGTTTAAGGATGGAAGTCAAATACCATGGCATTGACGGTAGTCTTCTTAGTGAAACCACCAATGTTACCCGTCGACATAGCCAGAGTCAAAGGAAAATTCACAGAAAAAGCATTTGCCAAACAATACCCGATGAAACGAGCCCAAACTCTGTCAGTGGAAATCTGTCGAGCCATACCAGCCCCTGCAATTGAGAGAGCCATATTGAAAACCATCCAATATGTTCGACTATTTTCAAACCAAGAACAGCCTGCAGTAGAGAGGTGAACTAGAGCACCTTGAATAACATATGTGATAATTTGAACGAGAAGTGTGTTCAGGGTACTAAAGCCGAATCCCTCGATAATGATAGAGCCGAACTATGGATTATCAACGCCGATTAGTCCGTTGAATGGAGTGTAGATTTTTTTTTGGTTGCCTTACATTAGATACGCCGCCGTTGGGAATGGAACATGTCAATTGCATGAGAACAAGTGCCCAGCATTTGATGTCAAGGAGTGCCTCGATGAATTGGTACATTTTCCATTCATTGTTCTTGATACCGGTCATATTTTCCTGGACTCTGATAATGGCTTTTGTCCTGTCTTCTTCGCTGAGCCATCTTGCATTCGTCGGTGTATCTGGAAGAAAATAGAAAAGAACAAATGACCATGCAATAGTAATTGCTCCGAAAATAAGGAATACAGCCTAGGAATTTGTGATTAGCGATGAGCAGCAGCCTGCAACAGAAAAAAAAATCCCAAGCTTAGATAATTACTGCACATGGCGATACTTCTATCCCTGGGCAGAGTATTGAACTTACCTTCCACGGAGCAATACTTTCAACATGACCAATACCATACGCTAAAAGACCCCCAAAAATCCCAGCAATAGTAATACCCTGAAACCAGATACCGTGACGAAAAGGTTGCTCAGATCTCTTATACCACATAGAAACAACAATTCCCAACCCAGGCGCAATAGCAGCCTCAGTTGCACCGAGAAAGAATCGAACAGCAATAAGACTCCCACTATTAAAAGCAGTTGCCATGAGCATTAATACGATACCCCAAATAATACTAATAATTTTATCAGCATATCATATTCGTGGTGAAAAATGGGGGAATATTAGTACGCAGTACTGGTTATTGGTAATTTGGAACGCACATCGATGTAGATATCATTTTCCCGACAGGAAATCGAAGTAATAATAGAGCAGCAATGTAAGATGCAGCCAGATATCCGAAATAGTAGATACTACTTGCCCAAGAATAATCTTCTCCTTCGAGATGAAGAGAATCCACTAGACCGAGAATAGCCGTGAAACTCATGGCGGATTTATCGAGGAACTGGAACATATAAGAGACAGCCATGAGTGGCATAAGACTAAATCTGAAATAAATCATACCATATCTCCAAGGTAAGGTTTAGAAAATGGAGTGTCTTCTGACTTACTAGAGATCTATTCTTCGTAAAATCCTCTTATCCTCCTCTGGAGTCAATGTTGCCCCAAGATCACCCTGGACAGAGCCCTTGATTGGTTCTTCTGGATTTGGCTCTTGGAGCTCAACGGGGTATTTATCGACCATGATGAAGAACAAATATGAAATAATCCGGGCAAAATATGCTTAAGTAAATCGATATAGTGCCAGAAAGTAGATGAAGAGGAAGGAAATAGAAAAGGAAAAAGTAGGGCTTTATTTTCTACAAGGCTGGGTTTTTCCTTGTAACCTTTCCCCCGCAATTCTAGTCGAAGCATTGATAAGAAACCCTTGTGAGGTTACATGCCAAGCTATTAGCCAGCTGATGTACCTCGTATGGAAAGCTGGGCGCGTTGAATATGCTGATGTACCAAGTGGTTGGTAATAAGGGATTAGGGTTGATATCGAATAATGCAACACTAAAAGAATTTGGGCTGGATAATCGTTTCAATGAATTTGAATGTGCTATGCAAATGATAAAGAGACGCTGGGTTAAAAAATTCTACTGCTATCTTTTCTATGAACCATGAACATTTCGTAGATTTTCCATGTACATGTACATGTACAGTATGCACATTCTACCAGAAGGCCCACCACATTCCCCACATTGCAGTAAGCATATAAAAACTACCCCAGACTCCAAGCTTTGAAGCCGCACTTAGGAAATATGCAGCACCCAAATAACTGCAAGTGACAAGACCATCTCCATCACGGTATCCATAGGAGTCATTCAGATACTTCCCTTCCGGACACGCAAATCCCAGCGCCGCAGGACAAGTTCGCACAAGATCGTGACAAATATCCTGGCAAGGAAGAACCTCTTTGTAAGGGCCTGGTTTGATTTTCTCATCAATCAACGAATTCCGCGATACATTTGTTGCCGCGGTTTTTCGATAAGGACTGTCAATAGGCAATGAGGTACCATTGATGAAATCCTGTCCGGCATTTCGAACTTTCAGATATGAAGCATTATTGCTGAAATCTTCGCAGCGTGGAATGGTAACGCTGCATAGCCATTGTTTGTAGGACTTGGCGCATTTCTCACAGTCTGTTGCTAATGAGAACATTGATTCTTGTGAGGTATTGCATTGAACTTGTTGTAGGGATTTCTCGAAATTCCCCCAGTACTTTTGGGCATAGTCATCGTAGATGTCCTTGAGTTTATCTTTGCTCATATTCGGATTTGATGGGACGGCATAGGCGACCTCAGAACAGAAGGTGAGGTTGAACATAAGATGGCAATTGTTTTCTAAATTGATCAGTGTGGTGTACTTGGGATGCATCAAGATGCTGACATTCAAGGGCTCGACGAACCTCTTTTGGTCGTAAAATTCATGGCTGCATAGACTTGTCCTCCACCTCCAACGATCCCATTGTCCCATTTCGTGCCATTGCCTTGCATGGCTAGGATTCCGTTGTAAGTAGACCCAGGGGATAGACCGGTGAGATAGAATTGCTCTTTGGGGTAGTTTCCAAGACCTCGAGCTGTCATGCCAACCTCAGTCGAGTTACTGATGCGGCCCAGGTTCGAGAGGCTGTTTAGGGCACAGTATGATCTGTCCAATCCGACTAATGCGGTATTGTTGATGTTATGTGCAAACATGGTGAATGGAGGTTTGATGGTCATCCATTCATGATAATTCGACGAATTCTTTTGAGATTCTGTCAAATTGTTTGTTACCAGTAGTGCGCTGGTTTGGTCTGCGTCGACGAAGAGTAAATTGTTGACATCGTGAACGGCATGAAAGGATTCATCAACCGAAGCTGCGATTTGATAGTCGTATTCTCCCGACCATTGCGAAGAGTTATCTGCTGATACTCCAAGATAAATATCATTTGTTGTGAATATCGTAACATTCAGGTAGCCCCCACTTGCTGTAACGACTTTCTGGATAGACATGTCTTTCCCCGGGCCTGGCTCAGTCAGACTATCTGACACCGAGTACCACAGTTTCAACTGAGGGAACGAGCCAGGGTCAGTTGTTTTATTTGCATGAGGCTTGCTGCATGTTGTAAGGGAAATGAAGATAGGATTGGTTTCCTGTCGCTTCTGAAGATCCCTATTCCAGTCATCGGCAGACACCACCTGGCCTTTGGGAGTGATGAACGGAGGTAAACCCTTGCCCTTGTAGGATGATTTCGTATTCACAACCTCTTTCTTTATATAGTAGTGCTGGACCGCGCCAACCGAAATATGACCTGGTTGAAACTCATTGTTCGCCATTGACGTGGCATCACTCGGATACTCTCGTCGAAAAAGATCCAACTCGCCATTCTCGATTGCATTATCTCGCATCTCAAGTCCATTGAAAGAGCCCAATGCCGCCGAGAAGCCAGCTCCTCCGTGCAGATCCTGCTCGCCTAGATTCGACCGGCTCTGTACGCTGGATCCATGGTCTTGACCATCTGTAGCTTCGGCTACAGATACACTAGAAAGTGCAAGGAGAACAGTGGCAATTATCGTTGCAGTCAGATAGTACTGCAAGAATGCGTATTGGCGTCGCATGGAAGATCGGTTCGGGGGTACGCCGTCACGGGAAGGGTCATGGGGATTGGAGCTTGGGAGGTGATTGATATTCAGACTCAAGGATTAATAGCGGTAGGACACACCAGCTGGATACCTTTTCGTCAAGGAGACAGAAGCGACTGCATGTGGGCCGCGGAGTTGTTTGGAGGAGATTCTGGCTATCGCGGAGGTTCAGCCTTATCAATTGTTGCTGCCTTGATGCCTTGGCAGACGCGTGTTCAACAGTGAAGCAGAGATCTATTCAATTATTCGAATGGTTTCTTGCAGTTATTTGGAATTGAAGAAAATAATAAAAAATCAATAAATGATAAATGGTTCATAACAAATCTTCTCAAATTTATCAGCACATATTACATGGCATAGTTTATCGACAACCAATACTTTGGCTTAGAGTCTTGAATCTAGACACCTAGTACAGTACTAATTATAACTAGTACAGTTTACCCACCCTTTATGCTAGATCTATTGGCTGGGTCTTTTCCCCTGATCTATATCGCAAATGATCAGGGTTGTGAATGAGCCTTCGGGTCTCAACAGTCTGTGGGAAGCGGAGCTATTAATCTGATATCCGACAAAGTCTTAAGTTTTTAAGCTCGATAAGTATGGTACTGGCCAATTCTCCGATCGAAAGTGTTCCAAATGGTAAGCTACGAGCTAGGGCTTGTCTGTGAATAGCCTTTCTTGTAGGATTTGCCATCTTTAACATTCACTCTCATGACATTCACTTTCCATAATATGGACTATCATAATTCTATACTGTAATATACTAATGGAATACTATTGACATACAAATTCTCAATGACAATATTTTAGCAATTTGAACCGGCAGGAGCAGCTGTTCATCAGTCGCACCTTCTACAAGAAGCCGCCCACTTTTTACATCATAACAAATCCTCTTCTTCTCCTTCTCCTTCTCCTTCTCCTTCTCCTTCTCCTTCTCCTTCTCCTTCTCCTTCTCCTCCTCAATTTCCTTGTTCATATCGATGGTATCATTGTCATATTGATGATAATCCTTGTCGTCTTTATGGTTACTCTCATCAAACCAGTCATATCATCAACCCCGATGGAAGTTTCCTCTTCATGCCGTGCTGGGAGCACTCAAGAAACTCCAACGGCCATGTTCGAAAGCCAAATCATGGTGGGGTATCTACTGGCCCTAGACTAGAGCTGATCTTAAGGTCCCAGCTCCGGTCAAACATAGAACCGACAGAAGTTCTACTTTATCCACTTCCTGGTCACAACAAACGAGCAAGCAAACTGCTCTGGGAGATGACACCAACGATCAAATTTTCGAGGATCTGCCTGCAAGAAGAAGGTGCTATTCGACGAGTTACCCAAAGAAGGATACCCTTCTTTCATTAACGGAGGGGGAGGTTTTTTCTCTTCGTTACTGCGTTTGCCCCCAAAGTCGTGATCAAATCAGAGTCGGAGCTTGCTTGCCTTTTTCGGTTTACAATGGATATTCCCGCTACAATATCTTTGAAATTCCGATGGGATACGCAGACCTGGTGGGAAATTTTATTGCCGGAAGCGAGAATGGACAGGAAACTGTCCCTGTGAATTGGAGACTGTTGTGGGTTTCAAAATAGGACCATATTTGTTCTTTTCTTTTCTTTCTTATGATTTGTTGCTTCCTCCTTTTTGTTATTCCTTTTTCAATTTGAGTTCAAATATTTTCAATCATTTGTTTCACGGTCATATACATCAGCTACATCAAGACATCACTAGATTTGCTGTTCCATTCATGGGTGGGATCGAGAATTGCATTGTTTTTAAACAGTATGCCGGACTCTCCATATCTACTGTGTATGAAGTAAAATCATTTCCATCAGCCTAATGCTGTATTTATCTGTATAGCAACGCTGGCCGCCCTTCCAATCACTGGCAAGTTTTAAAGGGTCACTCGCGAAGGCTTGGTTGGATAGCAAGACTCATCATCCAGGGATATTGTCTTATGTCTAGAGCTGCACACTGTCAACCCCCTAAAAGCCTTACCCCTAAGAAGTTTTGCTTTAGTTCTTGTATATCATCTATGCATTAGATATCATTTCGGTGATTATTACGCTTGGGTCACCCTCTTATCATAATCGTGTTCAATTGGAAGAACTACTTCAAACTCTTATTAATGGGAGATAGAGAGATTGAATATTGTATCAAATAAATTGAAGGCTGTACTAAGAAGACAAAAGGATTCAGATCATGCCAAGCAAGATATCAACAGAAACAATAAATAATAGACACAGAAGAAAGAAATTCAAGCCAAAGGCATAGCTCATAGAGCAAGAGTACCAGCACTAGTGCAAGCACCAGCGAAACAAGAAACCAAAAGTAAAAGAGAACAACAACTGCAGCTGCAGCTACAGCTGAGCAAAGCAAAGCTGAGCAAAGCTGAGCGAGATTAAACAAGTTTCTGCCACCTCGCAAGACCAACACTAACAACAACAATAGCACCCATCACACCCAGTACACCAAAGAACCAATTCAACCCTTCAGCATGTTGACCCGGAACTTCAATATTCATACCAAAAAGACCGCAAATCAAATTCATCGGAACGAGAATCGTCGCGATAAGAGTGACCTTGCTAAGTACTTTATTGACATGATTTCCCAAAACGAGATTAGTAACATTCAACTGCGCAAGGTAATTTGTATGCGAACGACTGAGCATTTTCTCGAAATGAGATAAATTGGACATCATGGTAACGACGTGATCTTGAATATCACCGAGATAAAGACCAATATCGCCGCGCGGTGTGACGGAGTATTGTTCGTTACAGCGCTTGGAGAAGCCTCGGATGACATCTGCTTTGCCGCCTAATAGGCGCATGAGGGACATTACTTTTTTGCGGAGACCGCCGATGCGTGGGAGGAAGGATTCGAAGTCGTCGACTCGGGCGATGAATACGTGGTCCTCAATTGCCTCGGATTCAAGTTCCACGTCTCGAATGACAGGGCCAAAACTGTCAACGATGTCGTCGCTAAGTTGGTCAGTACTTGCTTAATCTTTTCTCTATTAAAAGTAATGGAGAACTCACATCATAGCGTAACAAATCCAATCACTTGACAAGGAAACGTAGTCACGAAGTTTTCCAATACGCTTGCGTACATTCGCGGCGTGGGGGTTATCCACGAAAGAGAATGTTAAGACACCATCGCGGAAAACTACCATGTAGTAGTTGACAGGCTCCAAAAACTCCTCACTGGTCTTGTCCATTTGGTAGAAGGTGCGGAAACAAACAAAGTAGTATTGCTTGAAAAGCTCGACCTTCTCACGGGCTTCCTGAGTCAAAATATCCTCGGTCGTCAAAGGGTGAATTGAGAAAGCTCGTGAGATGGCGCCCAGCTCTTCCTCGGTGGGATTGACCACGTCAAGCCACCAAACACCTCCCTCGGGACCAAGCTGGAATAGATCCCGGAAAGTCTCGCCTGGAAGCACTAGATCTCCCAGTTCCGTCGCATGCACCGTGCTCTGGGATTCCGATGAGAAGAATCCAAAGCGAGTGGGCTCGTTGATATTGGGGAGCGTCACCAGCTCCTTCTCGTCCATCACGGTGTCAACACGCTTCAGATCATCATCGTTAACGCCAGATGTATCCGATGAATCGGTCGAGTCCGATTGCTTGCGCTCTTCCACGATGGAGCCCTTGCCACCTCGAAGGTCATAAAAGACTCGAGGTTTCTTGCTCTGGGAACTCAGGCTGTGCTTGCGAGTACGGTTGCCCGCGGCAGCTTTGCTCTGCTGGTTCAAAGCCACGAACTCCTCAAGTTCCTCGTAATCGATCACGGGAATTCGTCCAGGCTCGTCATACGGGAGGACACCGACCTCTTCACTTGAATCAAGAGGCACATCGCCAAGCTGGGGTCGGATAGCACTGGCATTGCTAAACGTGGGACGTCGAGCCTGCGTACCACCCGAAACGGTCCGCTGCAGCATGGCCTCGAGATCGGGAGGACCATGGCTATCCAAAGTGTTGACACGTTCACGGCGACGTGGGTCGGCAAAAGCCTCGACTGAGTTTGGCGGGGAAGAGGATCGAGCGGACACCGATGACTTTCGGGATACATTGGCGAGATCCTGCTGGGTGCAGCTAATGCGACGCGGGGTGTGGAAATTGGCACTTGGGTCGACGGAGAAGCGACGGCCTAGTCCGTTCATTTCATTGACTGTTCGCTCGTCATCGACGAGAGCTTGTTCGAAGTCTCGGAAGACAGGGCCCGCATCCCGGAGAGCATCTTGTGCTTGGAGAAAACTCGATCGTCCTGGGGTCTCTCCTTTGGGACCTAGGTTCGCGGTATCTTGTCGAGTCAGGGGTTCCTCCGTGGGATGCTCGATCCGTGGGGTATCCATTTGGTGGCGGTGATCATCGAGCTCCGGGACCGGGGTGCTGTACCGGGTAAGGCACAGCTCCTTTTCGGAACGAGGCGTGTCGGACATTTTGAAGGAGAGGGAGGTGGAAAATTGTTCGAGCTGTTGAAAAGCGCCAGACTTGAACCAGTAGGCTAGTCTACTAGCCTTTGAAGTGTTGTCTTTTTTTTGTTTCTTTTTGGGTGGGTTTTATTATCGAATTGAAAATTCCCGCGGGAAATTTTAGTGAGAAGAATGATAATCGAATGCTTAATGGCAGCACGACATCTGCAGACGCAAGCCGGTAAAGAGGGACAAGATTATGGTCGACGGCCCTCCATCCACGAGCCAGACCCTTCACGAGGGTCTGGCGTTACCGACACACGTCTGGCTGCCACAGTTGGAAGAGTTGGGAGTAAGCCCAGTTAGGGGGGTCTGGTATCGCCCCCGCAGAAGACCCTGAACTTAGGGCCTGCAAGAGGGTGAGGGAGAGAAGACTGAGTGTAGCGAAGTCCCGCCAACTTGAAGAGATCGGACTGAAGGGAGCGCGGATGCTCCAGGGCTGCGAGTCGAGGTGAATCGAGCGAGGCGAACTAGTCGCAAGAGAAAGAAAAAGCCCGCAGAATCTTCACGGAAGATAACTGGTGGGTGAATTAGAAGTTCTTCTAAAAGGGGTTATATCGAAGGGATACAATAAGATGTCACCACAGAAAAGCCGTGGTGAATTGGGGTTGGAGGGAATAAAATCAAGGAGAGAAGACGTGGAGAAAGAAAGAGAGGAGGTTGTGGCGAGATGCGAGACTGCGCTAGCGGGTGATGTTTGCGGTCCACTTGCGGGCTGAAGATTATATTAAAGAAATTATATCTCATGATTGAGTATTATTTACAGTTTTTATATTGTTATATGTAGTGTATTTATTACTATTTTATGTATATATTTTTTTAATTTTTACATATATATTAAGAGTAAGACAATATGTATGTCCATATAATCCCAGCTGCTGTATGTCAGTGAAAATTTTGACGGCGGGTCCCAGCGACGACGTTTAGCCTTTTTTTAGTCTTTTTTCTAGTCCTTTTTTTTCCTTTAGGCATCACTCATGCCATGAGGCATTTATTTTGATTTGCTAGTTGTTTGATTGGTTCTGTGCGTCTTTATTATGTATAGTTAATTTATGATATACTAGAGCCCTAGGGTAGGTAACCAAGAGTAACCTACGTACATACTTGACATGCATATGCATCGGAGAGATCAGATCGCACTTCAATGTATACCAGAATTGTTAGTTACCAATACTGGTATACTGTGTACCCTACTAGTAAGTTAGTGAACTATAATCAGCTATTCTATATTCTATATTTTATATTTACTTAATACAACAAATCATAGCTATATCTAATAAACATAATAAATATTGAATAGTAATTGTTGTAGCTACAGTATATTTGGGTGACCGAAATCGGAAGGCGGCGATTTGTGCCAAGACATCCCGCATCGAGTCATCTCGACATTTTGACATTTTGCTGTGACTCTTTTCTTCTACAGAGTCACAATCTCTCTCGACAAGATGTCCTCCTTTGTCATTCGAACCCCTTGCTCCTCGGCAAACATTGGCCCCGGTTTCGATGTCATCGGGCTGGCTCTCTCGCTCCACCTCGAACTGCGCGTCACCGTCGATGATTCTAAATCCTCCTCCGATCTGCCTTTGAATTGCGCCATTACCTACGAAGATCAAAGCAAGAGCACCGAATCTATCTCCTTGGACCCCGAAGTCAATCTCATCACCCGTGTCGCCCTTTATGTCTTGCGATGCCATAACCAACGCGCATTCCCTGTTGAGACCAAGGTGCACATTGTCAATCCTATCCCGCTGGGTCGGGGTCTAGGATCGTCGGGCACGGCAGTCGTGGCGGGTGTTATGCTGGGCAATGAGGTCGGAAAGCTGGGTTTGAGCAAGGATCGATTACTTGACTACTGTTTAATGATAGGTACGTCAGAAAAAGGATCCTTGGAGAGTCTTTTTTTTTTCTTGCGATTGCCCCTCATGCCCCTCCTTCCCGCGAAGTATACATGACACATATTCATAGAATTTCCCGAATTGGATATATCTTACTCAATTGGACCATTGCATAAAGCTAACGCATTCTGCAGAGCGACACCCGGATAACGTGGCCGCCTCGTTGTTCGGAGGCTTTGTGGGTACCTATCTGAACGAGCTGAAGCCCGAGGATGTCGCCCGGAAAGAGATCCCTCTGAGTGAAGTCTTGCCTGCCCCCGCTGGTGGTATTGACACTGGCATGAGGCCTCCCGAGCCTCCTCTGGGAATTGGTCACTATAGAAAGTTCGATTGGGCCCCTGAAATCAAGGCCATCGCTATTATTCCCGACTTCGTCGTCCCAACCGCCGATGCTCGTAACGTTCTGCCTCAGCAGTATACCAGGGCCGATGTGGTATGTCAACCCTTGCCTTGTCATAATTTGCCAACTTTCTGTCTGCTCTTTCTCAATTATTGACATATCTAGGTATTCAACCTTCAACGCGCGGCCCTACTTCCCGCAGCCCTGGGAACTTCCCCTCCAGACCCTGAAATGATCTTCCTCGCCATGCAAGACAAGGTCCACCAGCCCTATCGCAAAGGCTTGATCCCCGGTTTGACCGAAATTCTCCAATCCATGACGCCGGCCACGCAACCCGGATTACTGGGAATTTGTCTCTCCGGCGCTGGACCAACCATCCTGGCTCTGGCAACGGACCGCTTCACCGAAATTGCAGACCGCATCATCGCACGGTTCGCCACGAACAATATCACCTGCCAATGGAAATTGCTGGAGCCCGCCCAAGACGGCACTACCGTGAACCCGGTTTAAGTTCAGCACCCTTCTCTACTTAATCCGCTGCGTCATTTCTCTCCCACCGGCCTCGTGACACGCGCGCGAACCCTTAAAACGCAGTCACTGTGATCTCAAGATCCGGCTCGTGTGCGGAGCGAGCCTGGGCTCGTCTCAGCTGTCTTATGAGGGCCCGTGTATCGTCAGATTTCTCACCGCTGCTTTTACTTCCCGGTTGCATTGCAGCGTGCATGTGTTTTAGACACGGCAAGTGGGAGCATGGAATAGGTATTGGCCGTAGCTGCATGGATTGATGATCCTATAATAGTACTGCTACTACTATATCTGTTCCGAGCAGCACTCTGTTCAGGTCCTCGGGTTGAGTGTAAAGCATGAACTATATAGAATAGATATAGATGAATCACGAGCACTTGACATATACCAGTCGTTTTACATCGCTGTCTCCCTTTGCTTCCCACTCCTATATACCCTCAAATTATTTCTCACATAATACTGCTACTGCTATTTGTAAAAAATTATGTGATCCAACAACATTCCACTGTACATATACCCTCATCCCAAGGCTGGCTGGCATAAAGCGGAAGCGGTGGGCAAATGACAACATTGCGATAAGGCCAGCTCCGCTCCGCGCGATCTCTCCGCCATCTCGAACTTAACCCTCACAAATCCAAACAAAACAATGGATGACATACTCGAACCTCTACGTAATGCCTTCGAAGGCCAAATTGTGCGTTCACCCTCGTCTCCGCTTCCACAGGCAATTCAGTCATCGTCGCGCGGGAGCTCTCTAGACACAAAGCAGACAATCCAGGGCATTCTCAATTAACAATGTATTAATATACAGGACTTCCACGGTCAACGCCTAGCAGAAATCCTCAGTACCGTCTTACTGGTTCTATTCGGCGTTCGTATTTCCCTGATTTCTTTGCGGTAATATCGACGTGCTCTGCTAACTTCCAACAGGCTATCAGCTTCGTCGTCGGATACATCTACAAGGACATTCACCTCACGCTCTGGGTTGGTCTAGGAGGAACATTGTTCACGGGTCTTGTGGTTGTTCCTGCTTGGCCATGGTTTAACATGAATCCTGAGAAATGGCTGAATTCAGCCGGGAAAGGGCCAGAGGTGTTGGTTGATGGGGTGAAGGTACATTAAAAGAATCCGATGCATGTATTGGGAAAGGAATCGAAGTCGGAATCCAGGCTGGAATTTTCAAGGGAAATCGATTCATCGACGATTTACCCTAGGGTACTGTCTACAGATTATGAATGTAGACAAGAAATCTATCGGCTATCATTATCATTGAATGACGCTATAGAGCGAGAAGTGTCCCAACGCCAATAATCATGTCCTTTGTCTTCTGACGGTCCTGTAAACGATCGGAGTAGCAAGTGTCCCAATAGTATGTAGGCACATGTTATCACGATCTCTCTCGGCTCGATTCAGTTCGAAGTATTTAGCGTCCAGCGCTTGCGTTGCGTTGCTTTAACGTCCGTATTTCTGGAACTCCCAGTCCCTGTTATCCAGGGGACAGACTTGGCGAGTCTTCAACCATCTCGAGATACAGTGGAAGTGAAATGCGTGCTAAATTTCGTTAGCAAAAGTAGAAAGATAGAAGCTTGACCGATGGAGGTATACTCACGTTGCAAATACCCCATGCCACGGTGCACTCCTCCGTTGTTGACGAGCCTTGGTTCGCTTGACATTCGATACCTGATATCATTAGCCTGTGTCCCCGAGGTAGATATCTCATATCAATTCGACGTAGTGTAAACGTACACAGATCCATGATGTGGTTTCGGCAGATAGCGCAGTTATCGACGACGATGTCCCAGGCCCAGAGGGCGACGGCGTTCCACTATAGCAATGGAGTTAGTAGATGGCTCTATAGCTGTAGCTTCAGCTTGAGTGACGACTTTGGACTCACCTTTTTCACTTCGAACTTCTTCTTATCAGAATCAGAGCCCTTGGCTACTGCCTTGCCCTTGGATGAGCCGGCGGAGTCCTTCATCTCCACGTCCGCCATGGTGATGCTAAGCTGTAATAAATGTCGAAGCTGTGAATGTAACTCTCGCTGTAGCTGTAGTTGTAAAGAGTATACGAGAGTATCAACCGGGAGAAGAAAGACAGCTGAGGAACAACCTTGGTAGAATTGACGATGAGCCTCACACAGGCTGCTTCCCCCACTGAGTGGCGGTCCTTTCTTAGTCATTTCCTCCCCGCCTTTCTCCTTCACTTCCCAACTTCCTCTTCTTTCTTCTTGACTCACCCTCACTTCTTCTACGCCCTTCATTCACCTCCTCCATGCCTCTTCTTAATCCTTCGGCCCTTTAAAAGGCATTCCTTTGTGTGCGTTCGTTTTTCGCGTTCCTCCACTTCCGCGCATACAACACCTATTTTCTCGCTGTTTTCGGCGTCTGGAATCTCTAATCTTGTCGACAGCTGCTGAGCAGTGAATCTTGGACTGGTTTCCTCGATTTCTTGATCTTTATCTTGTCGCTTAGCGCTGATTTCCTTCCATTTCTACCTTTACTTTCAAACCATTTTTTTTTCTACTCTGTTCCACCGGCTGCCTATTTTTTAAGCCAAACTGTCGCCATGTCGACCCAATCTCCTCATCCTCCTACGCCCAAGGGCCCTCGCAATGGCAACCCTAACTACCAGAACAATAACAATAACAACAATGCTCGACGATCCGCTAAGAAGAACACAAATACTACTCCCCACGCTCAGAAAGTTGCCATGTTAAGCACTCCTCCTTCATCGCCGCCGCGGAACTTGAGCCCGGGTATCGCGACCGACCCATCGGCTCACATCCACTCTAAGAAGAAGCCGCCACGCTCAGGAAAGAAAGTCAACAATGGTAATCGTGCTTCACCAGCGCCTAATGCTGGAAACGGTCATCAGCGCCAGGCTTCTCAGCCTACCAATACCCCGGCCAAGGATGCTGCCTACGCTGGTCCAACCTTCCATGCATCCCCCGCCCCGTCGGCGCTTCCAATGCCAAGCTTCTTCTCTAAGTCTTATCCCGAATCTGATCTTCCGACAACTCTCGAGACCGATAGCGAAGAGAATGAACCAGTTTCGGAGACTACGCCTTCGAAACCTCGCGCTGCTCGCCCTCAACCGCAGCAGTCTCTGCCCGCCCAGCCTCAGCCTCAAGCTCAGGCCGCCGCCCAACACAAACCTTCGCCTATTGATTTCCTGTTCGAAGCTGCCAAACGAGCGCGTAACCCAAACTCGAACCCTGTCAGCAGTCCAGAGGCCAGCTCGCGTGTGCGTTCCCCACAGACCGACACCAAGGCCCTTCATGGCAATCATACTCCAGGTGGCGACATGTTCGCATTCGAGATGGGATCACCCGAGCGTGCGCAAATCGGCCCATCTTTCGCGCCATCGTACCAAGACAGAATGAACGCTCTCCGATCATCTAGTTCTCCTTCCCATACGCAATCACAGCCAGCATTGAACCATACAGAAGACGAGCGCCGAATGAAGACGGAGGAATTGAAACACCTCCTTCTCAACCCGCGACCACAGAAGCCGCCTTCATCCATTCCTCCTCTAAATGACAAAGCAACTTACGGGCGCCAATCCAACTATGGCAGCATTCCTCATTACGCAACTCCGATGCGAACCAACTCCGGCCCTCCGACTGCAATGTCGCATGGGCCGTCGCAGACTCCACCCATGCCAGCCAACTATCCTTACAACCAATTCAATGGCTCGCAGAACTTCCGCAATACGAACTCACCATTGCGCCGTGAACTTCCTCACAATTCCGCCAACGGATCTCCGACTCCGTATGGGCATTACTACAATGCGCCGGCGCCGCCCCCTCAGCACGGAAATTACATCTCTCCTCAACCGCAGTACACGAATGCTGCGTTCCCCATGCCAACTCATTCGCCCTCACCTACGAGATCCATGGAGACGAAGCAAATTGAAGATGATTTGCGTCGTGTATTGAAGATTGGTGGTCCTGGGATACCATCTGGTGGAATGCAGAGTCCTTTTGCCGCATAGTTGTGGGTATGCATTGATTGATTAGGATTTTGTGAATGGAATCAACTTCCACCTCTATTCTTACTTTCTTTTACCTTAGGATAAACAGTCCTTTGTGTTGATTTACTGCTATTTCTTGTTATTTCTTGTTATTTCTTGTTATCTACTGTTATGTGTTCTTGTGTGTTTCATTTATGATTTGCTTTTTCTACATTCAAGTCTCTTTCTATTTTCCTTTTTATTATTATTCTTTTTACTTCGCTCTCTTTTACTTCTCTCTTCCATTTGTTTTCTATGTCGTTCTCTTCTACTGCTCTTTTCTATTCCCTCTACCTCCACCAATCTCTCTTCTCCCCTTCCCTTCCTGTCTCAATATCTTTCACGATCGTCTCTGCTTCATGTTCCAACAGTACCGGACTGGGTCCGCACTATTACTGTGACTTACTCTTTTCCTGACGAACCCTGCGTTACTCGGTTTTGCGTTGAAGTGAATCGAACCGAACCGAATCGCGTACCTGGATATTGACGGGGTATCATCCTCGTCCTTCTTGCATCGTTTGGAGTCTGATCTGGTCGAGGTCATTATGTATTTGGTTTGGTTGGGAGGTGATGGTAAATTAGGTTATTGTTTTATTGGTCACTCTTTATTCTTGGAGGTGTACTCATGATTGATTGGCATCCAATAATCAGCACTCAACACTCATTCGTTATGATTGATTTGGATGGATTCATTTGAAATACACTCGTTAATATCTACTTTACTGCTTATTTGGATGAGGTTTATGTTGGAAGAATACTTGGTAGTCGTTGTACTTTAGAGATATCCATATCCTAATCTAGAGGCAATCTGGTCTGCTATAGTACTAGTATCACTAGTAGCGATAGTTATATCTCTACTTTATACAATGTAGCTGTAATGTATGTACTACATACATAATAGTATTATATAGCAGATTTATGTCAAGCGTGAGCGAAATACATACTCTATACTGAACTTTTTTCTTTAAAAAAAATATATATAAATAAAATAGAATTGAATTGAATTGGGGTCTATTCTAGCGAGGACTACACTAGCCACGACTTAATGCTGAACGCGAATGAAATGGAAATCTGCGATGGTGGAGGTCTGCCGATCTTAATTACTCTACTGTACACACTCACTGTACATAGTAGTAACTACAGTATGTATATTAGACAGTGTTCTATATCAAGCATCATAATTAGCATTACTAAATATATCATTCTAACTAAATAGTATAATTGATTCCAAATTTTATACTATCTTACAATATATTTCACTATATATCAGTATGCAGTGTACACCAAAGAGTACAGCACATCCCTTTAAGACGCCACTGCATTCTCCACTTTGCACGTCTGGGCCTCTGCTAATTTTATCTTCTCTAACTATTTTCTAGGAGGTATGTCCCTGGTCTGCTCTGTGCTAATTAAAAGTAAATGAGTACTAATTAACTAGTATAGTCTCGGTCTGATATCCAAGTGCACACCCATACTCCGTACACACCGTGCAATCCCTTTCATACAATACGGTATCTATTCTCCTGCACTGCTTGTTGTCCTCGAGGCTGTGCTGCCGACTCCCGGAGATCCTCGTCGATCTATTTCGGTTTTGATGAAGTCTAATTCGGCAGATTCTGTGTAGACGCCACGGCCTGGTGGCTGAAGTTGGCTGAAGTATGGCTGTCTTCTGGTCCAATTGACAAGGTGGACATATGTATGTACATACTATAGTTACTCTTATAGATGTAAATAGACTGTTGTGTTGTGTTGTGTGTTGTAACCAAGTTGATCAAAATCTGTCAATGTGCTTCCACTGGCCACAATCAACCTGATTGCGGTAGTCTTCGCAATCATGAACTCACTACTCACTTATTATCTGTACAAATGTAGAACCCTGGTATGCTCGCCGTCATGATCTGCATGCTCAAGCTGGATGCGGCCAGGGGGTGGGCGGATCCTGTGAAATCACGGGGAAGTAAAACCTTCTCTTAATTTTCCTCTTTCCTCCCACCAAATCTCCATCTTCATCTTCACTTTCGTCCACTTCAATTTCTCTTCATTCTTCCCTTTGCAATAACAGCCTGATTCTCTCTTTTATTCTTTTTCTTTCTTCTTTTTTTTTTCTCCCCCATTCATGATCCCTACTCTCCTGGTCTGATTCTTTCCCGTGACACCATGGCGAATGCGTATGTCCCTGTCCCTGTTCTGTTCCCCGTCCAACTTGAAATCAAATCACCCTAAACAATATCTCCCTTTTTTTTTGCTGGGCTATCACTGACAATCTCAGTTTCGGTTCGGCATGGCGTTCTTTTTGGCATACCATGACCTCCTATGACCGTCATGCCTCCCACGATTCCCCCTACCGCACTGGCCGACACGTCCCCCTCAGTCAAAGTCGCCATGAACCTCTCACATCCATTGCCACCAGTGCGATCGAATCTCGTCCCGATCTAACTAGTCCTTACGATGATGAGCCCTCCAAGGGAATGACAACCGTCCAAGCCACCGAGTACAACGGCTCCCCGACCGATATAGGTTCTCCCACCCGCCCTTATTCCCCGGGCATGAGATCGGTCCAATCGCAAAAGAGGAGATCCAATGACCAGGATGGTCCTGGCGAAATTCAAATGCAGAGTTTCCATGATGGCGCGCCCCCACCTCCGCCCGTCGCTCATTCTTGGAGGAAGATTGAGCGCTGGCTCGAGCATAATTATGAAGAATTGCTGGATCAACTGGGCGAGGGATGCACTCAGAACGACATTAATGAATTAGAACATGAACTCGACTGCAGTCTTCCTTTAGAAGTACGAGAGTCTCTCATGATTCATGATGGTCAAGAGCGCCCTGGTTTGCCTACGGGTCTCCTGTTCAGCTCCATGCTGTTGGATTGTGAGGAGATTGTACAGGAGCGCAGAAACTGGAAGACCGTCAACGAGGAATTTCTGAGCTCGGCTATGGTCAACAGTGCCCCCGTTTCAAGTTCTGTGGCGGGCTCCTCTGCCGCTGGCGCGGCCCAACAGCCTCCAACGATGTGGCGCAACGATCTCCTCGATCGCCAGGATTCACAGCCCCCGGGCGCTGTGCAAAAGGCCTACGCTCATCCCGCATGGATTCCTCTGGCCCGCGACTGGGGAGGCAATCACCTCGCCATTGATTTGGCACCCGGTCCTGCCGGGAAATGGGGACAGGTCATCATTTTCGGCCGTGACTACGACTGTAAATATGTGGTCGCACGATCCTGGGCTGCTTTTCTCGCCATTTTTGCCGACGATCTCTGCAGCGGAAAGACCATGGTGGATGAGGAAACAAATGAGTTGAAGCTTTTGGAGTTCAAATCGCAGAACGTCGAACCCCCATACCTAGAGATTTTGCGATGGAGGACCGACCAGAAGTTTGGCCGACGCCCACCACGCCGTCGTGGTCCCAATGGTCTCGGTGTGAATGCGTCAGGCAAGGGTTCTAGCTCCAAGGACTCACCCTACGGTAGTCCCACTCGTGCTGAGGAGCGTGGTCGTTCGCCTCATCGTTTCCCCAACCGTGGCCCAGCACAGAGTCCCAAGACTCCATTCGGCGTGTCGAGTCCTCTGGCTCGTGTAACAGAGGAGACCTCTAGCCCCATTGCCACGGCCGGCCCGACTATCTCAGAGGATCCTAAGGAGAATGGCAAGGAAGAGCAACAGGAAGATCTGATGGAAGTGGCCACGCCACTGATCTCGAACAAAGAAAACGAGGGATTCTCAAGCAAGACAGCAGAACCCAAGCCAGAAAATTCGGAGACAGATAAACCTGATCAAGAGGGTGAAGAGGCTGGGTCGTCTAACGTTGATTCAGAGGTCCTCGGAGAAATGAAGAATGTAGCCATTTGAGCTGATCACCAGTATTGAGCTGAATAGATCAAAAGCAACGCAAAGGCTTGAAAACGGTTCATATCTTCATTTATCAGCCTCTCCCCCCCCCCTTCCCAATCGAATCTCACTGAACTTCCGCATACGCTTCTTCTTATCATTCATATTTCTCAAGAACACCCAGCAGTCAACGATTTGAATCTACATGACATTGTCCTGTCCTGCTCTGTTGTGTTGTGTTGTGTCGGCTATTCCCTTGTATAGAATTTCTCCCTTTTTCACTTTTCTTTTTCTTTTCTTTTCTGTCTTCTTTTATCTCTTTTTTGTCCAGCTTGTGGCATTTGTTGTAACTCTAGGGAGCTATTCTCTTTTTTTTCTTTCTCTTTGTCCCCTTGGCTCTCGCTCACGGTCTCCATTTTGTTTTTTTTTTCTGTAATTCTATGATGATGCAGTTTTAGTCTTGGCTCAATTCATTGGGATGATTGTTAGGTATGACAATTTCATTTTATTTATTTAGTTTCTTCTTAGTAGATTTGATTTTTGGTATTTGATTTGTACGGTGTGGGTGTTGCGGCTTATGTAGAGAAGGTCCATCTCCTCTACATGGGTATTTCATGTTCATTTCTAGAGGATATATTTATAATAGGACTATCACGGATTGAGCTGTTGGGAATGACTGTTCATTTCGAACTGCATGGGATAATTGGATCAAGGATAGTGTCAGTCGATACTACGTATCAACTATGTACATCATCTGCTGATTATCGTGATAAGTATATGTACCTATGTGAGGTACTCGACTTATTTGAATCAAGATTTTCTATTTAAGAGGACATCATTTTGGATATAGGTGGAATATCAACACTTGGAAGTGTTACAATAGTCGATTCTCTTCATGCTGAATGATTACAGTACAAAACTGCATGGCGCTATCCGGAATCGGTGGACTCGTATAGTTAAGGGGGGTCTAGTAAACTCCCCTTGAAGAATACTCTGCTGATCCTATTCAATTCTCCATATATAGAGCTAATTTCTGGCAATATATTCCAATTACTGAATAATTCTAGAAAGTTGAATAAATGGCTGGTGATAGATGATATCCACGTGACCACTATACTAACCCAATTTGGAAATGGAGCTGGCGCACCGCAAAATTTGGTTTCCTCCCGAACAATTTTTTGGACATTCAACGACAACCACCACCAACGATGGCCGCCGTCAATAACCAAGAGATGGACTATGCCATCAAGCCTGAGGCGGTTACGCCGACCGTCTCTACGGAGGATTGGCCTCTTTTGCTCAAGAATTACGAGAAGTGTGCGTCTTTCGAACTTTTTTTTCCTCTCTCTCCCGGGGTAATGCTAACGTCTAATTTTTTCCTTCCCGCGCAGTGCTCGTTCGCACCGGTCACTTCACCCCGATCCCTGCTGGTGCTTCGCCTCTTAAGCGTGACTTGAAGTCCTACATCAGCTCCGGTGTTATCAACTTGGACAAGCCTTCCAACCCCTCCAGTCACGAAGTCGTGGCTTGGATGAAGCGGATCCTCAGGTAATACCGATCCCAAACCCAAGCCGATGTTCCTGGAGCCCCAGGCCCGAAAGCATTGAGAGAATATAGCCAATCTGACTCGCTCGTCTATTCTAGATCCGAGAAGACTGGTCACTCCGGTACCCTTGATCCCAAGGTCACTGGCTGCTTGATCGTCTGCATTGACCGTGCTACTCGTCTGGTCAAGTCCCAGCAGGGTGCTGGTAAGGAGTACGTTTGCGTTGTCCGTTTCCACGACAAGATCCCCGGTGGCGAGGCTCAGTTCCGTCGTGCTCTGGAGACCCTCACCGGTGCTCTCTTCCAGCGTCCTCCCCTGATCTCCGCCGTCAAGCGTCAGCTGCGTATCCGTACCATCCACGAGAGCAACCTCTACGAGTTTGACAATGACCGTCACCTCGGTGTTTTCTGGGTCAGCTGTGAGGCTGGTACTTATATCCGTACTCTCTGTGTTCACCTGGGTCTTCTGCTCGGTGTTGGCGCTCACATGCAGGAGCTTCGTCGTGTTCGCTCCGGTGCCATGAATGAGGAGGAGGGTATGGTTACCCTGCACGATGTTATGGATGCCCAGTGGGTCTATGATAACCAGCGCGACGAGTCTTACCTGCGTCGGGTCATCAAGCCCCTGGAGAGCCTGCTCACCACCTACAAGCGTATTGTCGTTAAGGACAGCGCTGTCAACGCTATCACCTATGGTGCTAAGCTGATGATTCCTGGTCTCCTCCGCTACGGTACGTTTTCTTCTTATTAAATTCTTGCCTGATCCATTGCTAATTAAAATCTACAGAGGCCGGTATCGAGGTTGGCGAGGAAGTCGTCCTCATGACCACCAAGGGTGAGGCTATCGCCATTGGTATCGCCCAGATGTCCACCGTCGAGCTCACCACCTGCGACCACGGTGTCGTCGCCAAGGTCAAGCGCTGCATCATGGAGCGCGACCTGTACCCCCGCCGCTGGGGTCTTGGCCCCGTCGCTCTTGAGAAGAAGAAGCTCAAGTCCGCCGGCAAGCTCGACAAGTTCGGCCGTGCCAACGAGGAGACCCCCGCTAAGTGGAAGTCCGAGTACAAGGACTACAACGCTCCTCTGGAAGATGGCGAGGAGCCTGCTGCCGCCGTTCCCGTCGTCCCTGTCGTCCCCGCTGTTGAGGAGTCTCCCAAGGCTGAAGAGGCTGATGACAGCGACAAGAAGAAGCGTAAGCACGACGGTGAGACTGCCGAGGAGCGTGCTGAGCGTAAGAAGAAGAAGAAGGAGAAGAAGGAAAAGAAGGAGCGCCGGAAGTCCAAGCAGGCTGAGGACAGCGATGACAGCGACTAGAGAGGCCAGGAAGACCAGCTTGGTCCATTTCCTGTACCATATTTTGATTTTATTTAACCGGAGTCTTTGGGTCAAAAGGGATGCTGTCGGTTTGAAGATTTTTCTTTACTTAGTTGCTTGAATCTATGTGCTGTATACATGACAGTTTGAATTGTAATAGCAGTGCTAGGAGTACTAGCAGGAGCTGCAAAAGTAGCAGTATTAGTTGGTACGTAGTCATTTACTTCAATCTTGTATTATTTCAAGTTGAGATTGAGCATTGCAATGCTAGTATTATTAAGACTAGTGTGTCTAATAAATTAAATTATTATAATAGCACTTAGTAAATACCATGTCTATCCAAAGTGAAACTATTCGCAGTCATCTACTTGACGATCTCGTGACTTTCTCCACCCTCCGCATTCCGTCATCACCGCATCTCCTTCTCCCCTCACGAACAAAGGCTCTCCGCTACACAGCCCGGACAGTCTCATACGATCCCAGAATGGCCGCAGAACTAACATCAATCAAGCTCAATCCAGAGAGCCACATCATTCTGGTAATCTCAAACCCGAACCCCCCAAAAAAGAAAAGAGGTACATTACCGAAACCGGAATGGAAAGGCTAACCACCACCGCCAATAATTTACAGGATCAACCACTCCTCCGTCTCCCAAACGACCTAGCAAGAAGGAACTTCAAATCCGTCCAAAGAGCAGTCGAGCGAGAAGAGAAATATGTCCTCCCAACTCTCCAAGAAATGAGTTATGGAAACCTCTTCGACGAACAATCCCCAGATCAAACCCTATCAACCCTCGACACCATGCTTTCCAGAATGCAAGGATTAAAACGAAAGATGCAGAGCTTACAGGAAGAAGAGAAGAAGATTCAAAATCAATCTCGTAAACGTATTCAACACCTGGAAACTCTGTATAAGATTCCGAGCTTGGCGGACGTGAAATATGATCAGTGGTCTAGGGTTCGACTTGACCGGTTACTGGTGGATCATATGCTTAGATCTGGGTATTCGGAGAGTGCAAAACAATTAGCTTCTGAGAGGGAGATTGAGGATTTGGTCGATTTGGGTGTTTTCACGCAGTGTCAACGGGTTGTTGAGAGTTTGAGACGGGGTGAGACTAAAGAGGCGTTGCAGTGGTGTGGTGAGAATAAAGCTGCTTTGAAAAAGAGTCAGGTATGTACTGCACTTGCGCACGAGTCTCGGCGAAGGTGGATATCTATACTGATGGCTGTTTTTCTTTTTGTATAGCATAATCTTGAATTCGAATTGCGGTTACAGCAGTATATCGAGTTGGTCCGGTCACAGGATCAAATGAAGAAAATCGAGGCTATTGCTCATGCAAAGAAATACCTGGTAACAAATCAGGAGACGCAAAATAAAGAAATTATGCGAGCTGCGGGAATGCTTGTCTTTACTCAAGACACAAGGGCTGAACCATATAAGGTTAGTGATTTTTACGAACTGCCAGGAAAAGTTGTCAAAAGGTGGAAATTATACTGACCAGAATGATAGACTCTATTTTCGACGGACCGATGGAAATACCTATCAGACCTCTTCATAAAGACTCACCACGAACTCCTCTCTCTACCATCCCAACCATTATTGCATATTGCATTATCGGCCGGATTATCCGCTTTAAAGACACCACTCTGTCATTCAGCATATACCTCATCAAGTTCGAACTCTTCATCGACAACTACATCCGTTTGTCCGATTTGCTCGACAGAGTTGAATGATCTAGCGAGGAAGATGCCTTACGCGCATCATTCGAAGAGTTACGTGGCTGGGGACTCGATCGTGTTGCCTAATGGGAGGGTTTATAGTAAGTCTCGATTACTGGATATTAGTAGACAGGTTGGTTCGGTTGAAGATGGAAAGGTTAAGGATCCGACGACGGGTGAAGTCTTTTTGGAAAGTGATATGAAGAAGGTGTATATAATGTGAGCGAGTTTGGTTTATTTTGTTATTTATGTCCGGCAGGATCCGGGTTTCAATTAAGCGTATACAAATATGATGTTTTTCTCATGGACCTTTGTAGGTAATACTCTAGTGTAGTAGTACAAGTAGTACTTGTGTTTGATGCAGTATCAAATAACCCTAATCCCTTATACTCAAATTTGCCTGATACTAGTACTCCATGCTGAGTATATACTATATCCACCGAACTGTAATCACTCACTCACTATCACTAGATTCATCCCGAACCCTCTTCTTCTTCCCCCCTTCCTTACGAACAACCCTCTTAACTTCAAAAACATACATCCTCGCATCCCGATCTTCCCCCCTCCACCCACCCCTCCCCCCATCCTTCCCCTCAACCTCCCCCAAAGTCCTCGCATGCGAATACCCCTCATAAGAAGACCAAGGAAACCGGAAAGATGTCACAACCTGTAACCCCGCATGCCGAGCTAAATCCTTGATATTCCATAAAGTATATGGTTCGGCCTCGAATAGAGATACGAGAATTTGACCTGGTCCCGTACGGGTTGTTTTTCCTGTTGTTTGCACATCCTCGGCCTTGTCTTCGTCATCGTCATCGGAGGAAGATGGGGAGGAGGAGGAACCATCTTCCCATTCATCGTCTGAATCGATGGGTTCTGGCGCCGCGGAAAGAAGTGGGACGCAACTTTTGAAAAATGATACGAGGAGTTCTTGATTTGCTCGAACTTGTCGATTCACGTCCGTTGATAATCCGCCTACGTGTGGGAAATTGAAACAAATCACATCCCACGGTCCACTTGGAGGTGGTGTCGGCGCTGATGATCCTGTCTTGGACGTAGTCTTGCCTTTACCCTGACCATTTCCAGACTCTTGCTGCTGCTGTTGCTGCTGATGAAGTTTCCAAGCGGGGATTTTCTTTTCGCGGCGGGTGAAGCCTGTTTTTAATTCTTTGCCTCCGCCACCCTTTTCACCGAGTTTGCGGGCATCAATGGAGAATAGGACTTTTGGAGCGGATTGTTTGGATGTGGATGTTGATGTTGGTCCTGGTGATGATTCACTCTCATTGATTGCAGTGTCTTTGGATATCTTTGAAGAGAGAATTTCTTGGATATTCCCTTCTGCTTGGGGGTATTTGGAAAAAAGAGTTTCCTTGGAGTCGTAGCTTGTAGCGCATAATTTCCGGCATTTATATTGTTTTGCTAGAGAGCGGGCGAAAGAGAAATCCCCTTTAAATTTTGAGGTTAGCTTGTGTTTATATCGGGGAGATATCGAGGAATAATGTATGGGCAGACAAAATTGGGCAAAGATAATTGATGGGTATATCCACCTGGATATACGATTCTTCCAATTCGATTCAACTCACCCTCTCCAATTAGAAGAATTCGATCTCCCCTCAAGAAAGGCACTATGGGCCTTTGGTTCTGCTGTAGAGGTTGCAGTTTCTGCGGTCCTTTTGTGTCCGTGGTTGATGCTGATTGCTTGTTGCCTTTTTGTGCGCCCTGGTTTTGGCTCTTTGGTCCACCGGGGCGATTAGAGCGGGGAGGGGGACCCTTTTGCTTCTTGCGTGGCATGTTGCAAAAAGTAAGAGTAACCTGAAGGGTAGAGAGTGTATTTGATGTATAAGTTGGGGGTTGAAGGGGTGGTGTATAGTTCTGTTCTTTGGTTGTTCGATTCAAATGAGGTTGAAAAGAATTCGGCCAATCAAAGTTCCGGGAGGTCGGCTTGGCTGGAAGTATACATTTGATATAACTACGATACTGATATTTGTGAGTATTTAAGTGTGTACTTGATTGGAATGATTGAGAGAGCTTATTATTGTTTTATTTTCTAGATATTTTTACAGAGGTTTGAAGGCTTCAAGAATATCTCAGTCGAGTCAAACTTGGAGATATTGAAAGAACTTCACGATGCCACCATAAGCGAATAAGCACATTCACATTCTATCATTAAGAAGTTACTTATTGATGTGACACGCTGTCTGATATTCAGAGAAGGCCCCTCGAATCTGTCAACACTCTATTGCTTGCTTCAGGCATACCTATATACAGAAAAGAAGATAAACCCAGGCTATGCCCACAGGAACAAAACAGAAAAATTACTATATCATACGGCAAAATCAAATGGTAAGCCCTTTCCCAGATGAAGGAAGACAAACAAAAAGTCAAAGCCACCAACACCATGGAAATAGGAAGAGTCAAAAAAAAAAGGATACAGGATCGAATCGCAGAGGCACCGATGGGCTGCAATGAAACGTGAGTCATACAAATGCAATAAATGCTTCCCGACCGGCATCATGGTACATAGTGGGAAGACGGGAAAGAGTCCCTTGCCAATGCAATTCAGGGTGGAGGTGGGAGTTATATGAGGGGATGTTGGCTGGTCCCCCTTATGTGGTCTTTTATGTGATATCCCCCGCGGGGGCTGTTTAAGAGCGCAGCGAGTCGCGCATGCTTTGGCTGCTAGCGCTGACCAGCGGGTTAGAGGTGGGAAGGACACCGGTCTTAGGCTTGGCGTTTTGCTTGATCTTCGCCACGGCGTAGACAATACCGGAGACAAAACCGACGACAATGGCGGAAACACTGGGGAAGGTGACCGGGGCATCGAAAAAGACGAGACCAGACAGAGCGATGGGAAGCTTGTTGAGGGCGCCAACCATGGAGTAAGTGGTGGACGAGGTGACACGAACACACCAGGCAGAGGTGTAGGAGATAAAGACGGAAGAAAGACCGGACAGAATCATGGCGATCATGATGCCGTTACGGTTGTCCTCGGGGAAGTTGCGGGTCAGGTTGGCAGAAGACCAGTCTTCGAGAAGAAGGGTAGCGACGACGAGAACAGGGATGGAGAGCAGGTTGTTGTAGAACATGGCTAGAACGAGTCAGTTGGGTGGGCAGCGACTTGCGGGAAGCCTTTAGAAGAACTTACTGTCAAAGTCCTTGAAGTTGGTCAACTTGATACGCTTGCGCATACCCAAGACGTAGGAAGAAGTGCAAAGGCAGTTGATCAACATCCAGAGGTAACCAGCGTTCAGGGTAGAGACCTTGCTCGAGGTGTCGCCGCTGCTCTCAACGGCGTGCTTGATGTCCGCCCAGGCGGCAATCAGGGAACTGAACACCATAAGGCCGAAGGAGAAGAGAGTCAAAGAGGTGACAGAGCCACCGAACCAAAGGACCTCGCCGTAAGCGATCAGGATAATAGTCAGGTTCTTGAAGATGGTATAGACGGGGATAGAAAGGAACTGAAGGGCCTTGGAGCCGGTGTAGATCATGCCGATCAACAGAAGAGTGATAGGGAACCCTGAGTAAATTAGAACCGCATTAGAGCCGAACAGCAACCATGAACTTGAACTGGTGAATAGGAATGCTTACACTTCTTTGCCTCATCGGAACTGAAATCACGGTAGGTGATGATCCCCATGGACTTGCATGTTTGAATAGCAGCAATGCAGACAAGTGACTACCTTATGTCAGTAACCACCTTCTTTCAAACAATTCTTCTTCTTTCAACACTTTGGACATACCTGAACCATAAGCAGAAGGAAGTTGAGGTTGAAGTCCAGACCCGACAAGACATACTTGTTCATGACGGTCATCATAATGGACGAACCACAGTACGCCAGAACAGGCAAGGCAGGGTGACCCGCAACCGGGCTAGGAGGAGCAGCACGAGGCTGCGGCGGCGGCGCCGCCTCGAATTGCTTGCTGCCCTGGTCGAGTTTGTCCATCTGGACAGTGTAGTCGTCGGTCTTCTTATCGTCGGCCATGGCGGAGGGATCGGAGGTGAGCAGTTAAGCGAAGTGAATAAGTGAGAGAAAGAGAGACGAAAGTCACGAATAGAATAGTCGACAGGCGCAGACAAAGCGATCGACGGTGAAGGTTGGACCAACAGGACAGGCTGGAAGTTGTCGAAACATTCGAAACGTTCAACGCGCGAGAGAACTTTTGGAGATTATGTCAGCATACAGGGGGCTGAGTCAGCCAAAAATAGTGCAGCAAAGCACAGCGTGGTTTAGCATAACAGGAGCAGGGATTGAGTAGAGGGTAGTAAAGAAGAGAAAGAATGAATAGAATTTGATCAATTGATCAATTATTGTTGTTCTAGTTTAAAGAATTTTCCCAAGGTTGCAAAATGTAGACTATCCGGTGTAAACTTCAATGCGGATCGCCGATATCAGATATATCCATCCCACCATCCTCAACTTCACAAACCACACCAACCAACCTACTCTCTTCAATTTCTCACTCTGAACAAAGCCAATCGAGTGAAGAAACTACACTGGAATAATATATACCCACTCTCACCATTGATACGATCCCACCAACGCAAATCCCAAAATGTCCGCGCACGCAACAACAGAATCAGACGACGAAGCCCTCTTCGCCGCCCTCGAAAATGAAGAAGACACAAGCTACCGAGACCACCGCATCCAACAACTAAACGCCGAATATGCCTCTCAAAAAACTAACCGCGATGCAAAAAACGCAGCTACCGCAAACACTACATCCTCCTACCCCACCATCACAGGCGATCAATCCGTGCTGGACTTCACAACGCGCAGCACACGATGTATCGTCCACTTTGCGCACGACGACTTTGCGCGGTGCATGGTGATGGATAAGCGATTATCGGAGTTAGCGGCGAGACACTATGAGGTTTCATTTGCGAGGGTGGATGTGCGAAGTACGCCGTTTTTGACGGAGAAGTTGGGGATTCGGGTTTTACCTTGTGTGATTGGGTTTCTGGATGGAGTTGGCGTTGCGAGGGTTGTTGGGTTTGAGGGATTGGGGGCTGGAGGGATGGATGGTGGTGAAGGGTTTAGTGTGAAGGTTTTGGAGAAGAGGTTGTTGGGTAAAGGGGTTCTTTTGCAGGCGAAGTTTTCGGAAGATGATAATGATGATGAGGAGGGGAGTGAGAGTGAGGATGAGGCGGTTAGGAGGGGGCCTAGAGTTAAGAAGAGTAAGGCTATTCGGAGTGGGAAGATTCGTGGGGATGATGACGATGATGATTGGGATTGATCTGTGTTATGTTGAATTGTGGATATGGGGTGTACCACTGGCATTTACATGGGCACTTTGATGGTGGAAAACTATACGATGAGTACATAGATGAATATGGCTGCCAGACTCGAGTTGACTTGTGCATAAAATGATACCAGGAAGTGTTTGTTGGTTTGAATTTGGAATAGTCATGTACAATATTTGCAGTGACAGGATATCATGATATCATGATAATGAAAAAAGTTCATGAAATGATGCATGCTAGCAGTATGCTGCCTGTTATGTTTGAAAGCAGATTACGTAGAAGACTATACAAATCTGAATAGTGGCCCATAAACATTTATATTCCGACTGATGAGAACTACAATAGGATGCGGCACAAAAGAGAGTTCATCAAATATCACCTGGAACGAAAATAGTCATAGGAATGTCCAGGCGAGACTGTACTAGCCAAAGAAAAAAAAAATAGAACTGTCGATTATCAAAGGCAAATCCAAATTGTGCCGCTTTTATCCAACATTATAACCCTTTACAGGCATAGTATCTGACCATTGCGTCTTGAATTGGTCCAGTCTACACTGGAAAGGATATGAATGTAAGCATTCAAATGTACTCTACACTTATGTTAGTGGGCAGAAGTTTAGGTTCTTGTTAATACTATTTGATACCGTAGACCAAGTTAGTAGGTTAGGGCTATTGTTGAAGGTAGCTAGTACAGTGTCCGTGTCCGCGGGCAAGCCTTGATGAGGGTACACTTTGAGAAGACCGGATAGTCTATGCAGTACTACTTATAAGAGGTCACTTGCTAGATAAGTTGATGAGATGGGAAATAGAACTGAAAGAATGTCTACTACTTTGGTGGAAGAATTTCTTAGCATTTCTCTGGCTAGAGTCCTTTGATGTGGATTCTCTTTGGTTGGTCTTGTGAAATTATTGCGCAGGACATTTTCGATAGGACGCTTGATGCCTTGTCGGAATCCTTTGGGTCAACTGCGTATGTATTTAGTACATTATATGCATGAACATGTAGGTGCTACATATCCTGTGAGTACTCACTACTCAGCCTGATCAAAGAACAGCTCAATTAATCACTCAGAATCAATACTTGGCTTCAATCGACTTATTTGGACACTCTCTCCTCAAATATATAGTCAAACAAAGACCTACAGTATATGGGATATCTTTACCTAGATAGTCCATGTTCATTGGATGGCGAACTGAGGCTGATGTGCAGAAAATGCAAGTACCCGGTACCTCACAAAATAGTGCGGTTTCCACACTGACGTAAGTACCCGATACCCAATTCTGTACCAGGGCAGAACTGGCTTACCTCAGCCCACGCACCCCTCGAACCCCACGGTGCCTGAGGATTTTTGCTGTCGGACTTCAAACGTCACGCAAAGAGGTGAGTTCTCCTTCATTCTCTCTCCCCCTCCTTGTCTACTGTGGGAATCTCTCTTTTCTCCACTTACTCCAGTCACTAATATTTCTTGGTTACTCCATTTTAGCCCAAGACCCTCAATCGTTTTTGTTCCTGGGTTGTGTCTCTTTTAAATCTCGGGCACAGGCTTAGCCGTTGATACTCTTTCGATCGATTGCGGATCACCTGCGCTTCGCCCAAGATGAGCTCCCAGCAGCAACAGCAGCAGGGAGAGGCGGAGAAGAACATTGAGATTTGGAAGGTCAAGAAGCTGATCAAGCGTCTTGAATCCGCTCGTGGCAATGGAACTTCTATGATTTCCCTCATTATTCGTATGTACAACAATCCAGCGGAGAACGAGAGAAACGGCGAGGAAAGGCTTCATCCTTGCCGGTATTCCATGTTCATTGTTCAGTCACACTAACTCGATATAGCCCCCAAGTCTCAGGTCTCCCAAGCGGCGAGAATGTTGGCTGAAGAATACGTATGTTCTTTTCCCCCTCCGCTCCCCTCCTCCCCCCACCTCAATGTGCGCTAATGTGGGATTTGGGATTACAGGGTACCGCTTCCAACATCAAGTCTCGCGTCAACCGTCTTTCCGTCTTGTCGGCCATTACCTCTACTCAGCAGCGTCTCAAGTTGTACAACAAGGTTCCCCCCAATGGATTGGTTGTGTACTGTGGTGAAATTATCACCTCCGAAGGAAAGGAGCGAAAGATTAACATCGATTTCGAGCCCTTCAAGCCCATCAACACTTCCCTGTACCTTTGTGACAACAAGTTCCACACCGAGGCGCTGAGTGAGTTGCTGGAGTCGGACCAGAAGTTCGGTTTCATCATCATGGACGGTAACGGTGCGCTTTTCGGTACTCTGAGTGGAAACACCCGTGAGATTCTTCAGCGTCTGCAAGTCGATCTGCCCAAGAAGCACGTACGTGATTATAACTATAACCCTTCTTACCTGTTTTCTCCATGCTTACGGTCCTTTCTTTTTGCCAGGGTCGTGGTGGTCAATCCGCGCTGCGTTTCGCCCGTCTTCGTGAGGAAAAGCGTCACAACTACGTCCGTAAGATCGCCGAGTTGGCTGTTCAGAACTATATCACCAACGACAAGGTCAATGTTGCCGGTCTCGTCCTGGCTGGTTCTGCCGATTTCAAGAACGACCTCAACCAGTCCGACATGTTCGATCAACGTCTGCAGGCCAAGGTCATTAAGGTCGTCGATGTGTCATATGGTGGTGAGAACGGCTTTAATCAGGCCATTGAGTTGGCTGCCGAGACTCTGAGCAACGTCAAGTTCATTCAAGAGAAGAAGCTTATTGGTAACTACTTTGAGCAAATCAGCCAGGATACTGGTAAGGTCTGCTATGGTGTTGAGGACACTCTCAAGGCTATGGAGCTGGGTGCTGCAGAGATTCTCATTGTTTATGAGAACCTCGACATTACCCGTTGGGTGCTTAAGGACTCTGCCGGTACCGAGATCGTTCTTCACACCACCAAGCAGCAGGAGGAGAGCAACCGCGAGCTCTTCCAAGATAAGGAGACCGGTCTTGAGATGGAGACTGTAGATTCCTCCTCTTTCCTCGAGTGGCTGGCCGAGAACTACAAGGAGTTTGGTGCCAACCTTGAGTTTGTTTCGGACCGATCCAGTGAGGGTAACCAGTTCGTGAAGGGCTTTGGTGGTATTGGTGCCATTCTCCGATACAAGGTCAACTTTGAACAGCTTGCTGATTATAGCGATGACGACGAGTTCTACGACGGTATTTCCTCCCCTTTCCCTACTTTTTTTTTTTGTAATGTTTGGTGACCATTTGCTAACACTGATTCTCAGATTGACGGTTTAGCAACCTCGCAGAGAGCGAGGATGAACGGCCAGAAGCTCCCGCGGCAAGCCTTCTGACGGCTCGCCGCGTCGGACATGAAGGCGGCTCCGAGAATGGAACCCAGGAATCCGTAAAGGATACCATTAACAGGCTTGTTCCAAACTCTACTGTGCTGCTCAGAGGTATTTCCACTCTTCTTCCTGAGTATCTTGCTTGCATATCACTGACTCTGCTATTACTGCTCCAGGGTCATCCAAGCTCTAAATTACGCACTGAGGCTACCTCAGTGTTGAAACATGTGTAGTTTGCAATTAAAAAGGTTGGATGCGATTCTCTCATTGTCCTCCCACTCAACCCTTACCTGAACTGAACACCACATCATTGAATCAAGAAATCAATTCTTCAGTATTTGTGTTGTGTCAAAAGGTAGTGGAGCGAGATGGGCCTTGTTTCTCTCTTCCCTTGCTCTCAATCAATTTGCAGGCCATGGGTTCCTCCCAAATTGGACCTTTTTTATTTTGCGTGTTTGTTATGTTTTTTGCGATTTGATTCGCTCGTTTCGTGGGGATCTTGAATGGAGCTTTGCTATGCTCTGCTCGGTTTCGTTGCTTTTCACTGGACAGGAATTGAATCCAGCCTTTTTATAGTACTCAATCTACGTCCTTTAGAGAAGAACTGTAATCATCTATATCCTAGTAGATGTGGCTATTGGTAATTGCTTGGAGCTGCTAGGAGGACAAACACTGCGTAAAGGGAAGACGAGTGGACGCTATCAGGGTATCTTAAAGGTCGAGAATGGGGGAGTATTCGTTCAACTAATATTGTTTTGTAAATGAGACTTTTACACCGTGATCATTTATTTAGTGATTGCCAATATGTGCACTGTCTATAGTAGCAACCAGCTGATGAAGTATCGCTAACCGAAAGATTAATTTTACTAAATCCAAGAATATCAAAATCCCAATTATCACCAAGAGGCGAATAACCCGAAAATTGTGAGACTAATTAACCCAAAATAATTACATAAGGTGATATAAGATGCATCAACCCCTAATATAAATCTAAACATTCACCCCCGACTGATCCTTCCAAGTCCCTAAATCTCTACATGACTCCGTAACATCACGAAGATCATGCAAGGCCTTTGCAACAGCATCATCATCATTCTCAACAAATACCTTTCGTCCACACTCCACAAAGAAAATATACTGCCAGGCCCGCCTGAGACTTGGTCTAGTATTGATACTAGTCAAGTTCAAACCATGCGCCTTGAATATTAGCAGTGCATTAGCCAGTGCTCCAGGCGAAGAATGATCGATAGAGAAAGATATCAAAGTTTTGCGCGTAGTTTCCGCAGGCTTTGCGTCTCCATTCGAAACATATGATGATTGAAATTCCAATTCCGTGCCCGCCGTACGATCCGCGAGGATATTTCTCAAGATCAAGAATCGAGTCGTGTTATCGGCGCGGTCTTCAATATTTGAAGCTAAGGCATCAACTCCGTGATACTCTGCCGCGAAATGGGAAGCGATTGCACCAACGCATTCTTCCTTCTCTTTTGATACGATTTCTGCGCCTTTCGATGTAGATGAGACGTCTTGGCGTTCAACACCTTTGAAATATTGCGAGAGGAAATTGTCACATTGGCCCCAGGCTTGAGGGTGGGTGTATAATTTTGTGATTTTGCCGTCATAGCTGGGGAGTCCGTCTGGATATGAGTCTTTGTGGACGAGAAGGCAGTGGTGGACGGTTAAATAATATTCGCCGCATACTTTGACGTCTTTATATTGGTTGTTGCGATCGGCTAGAAGGTCTAGTGTTTGAACGACGGAGCCATTGGTGGAATTCTCGAAGGGAATTACGGCGTAATCTGCTTCTTGTTGTTGTACTGAGGCAAAGGCATCTGCGAATGAGACATGGGGGAGTAGGTCTGCGGAGGTTCTTTTAAAGGATTCGGCGGCGGCCTGTCAGGAGTGACATTTAGCTTAGCATCGGCATGAGCGCATGTATAGTATAAGTAACATATAGGGGTTAAGCATAAATATAAGCGCTAGTATTGACAACCGGGGTGATATCAAGTGCAATGCGGGGGTGGACAATCAGAAGTACTTCGAAGTACCGATGTAGAAATTACATACCTGGTGTGAGAACGAGGCGAGTGGCCCTAAAAAGGCCACCTTTAACTTTTGCAATGACATTTTTGAGGCCAATTGAGGGGAAAAGAAAAGAAAAGAAAAGAATCAACAATTAACAAGGAGGACAAGACGAGAATGATATAAAACAAAAACAGCGCGGATTGTGCCAATCTCCGAGCGGTGAAGCATCGCCCGCATTGAAACCTGAGGAACAAGGCCAATCACCTTTCCATCTCGAACTCTCACCAATATTCTAATGAGGTCGAGTATCTTACAACCCTTGCTCTCGCGAGGAGCTGTCTACCAGCCATTTTATTCCTCGAGTTCAGCTTCATTTTCTACTCTGAACTCAGTACCACTCGCCGAGAAACTTCGCAATGATCTCACGTCTCGAAAGCTTCCCTTGAGCTATGACTACTTACACCCTCAACCCTCGCACCTTCTCAACCTCACGCTAGCCGACCTCCTCCCTTCAAACTATGTACAGAAACATTCCCAGACTCAGGCTCAATCACGGATTCCTCCAGCCCTCCCGTCAATCTCCCGCCCCTCGCCGCTACCCCTCGCCCACCATCTGATCTACTTCCCGCCCCAGGTATCCCTGTCGCAATTACTGCCCGACGGCACGGATATCCTTCATACCCCTGGAGATCCCTTTAATCGCCGGCTATGGGCAGGTGGTAATATCCGGTTTCCTGGGCACAGGCCTCTGCTTAATGGGAGCCGGGCCGTTTGTATCGAATCAATCCGCAATGTGACCGTCAAGGGACGCGAGGGGGAGGAAAAGGTCATCGTTACTATTGAACGCCGGGTGGGAGTTGTTCCAGAAGATGAAAGTGCGGAGGAAAGTCACCGGCGAATCTGGACGGAAGATGAGAGTGCGGCTGGGGATGCGAGTGTTGTTGAAAATAGGGATCTGATCTTCATGCGGGTGAAAAGTGCGGAGCAGATCCGGTCAGATCAGCGACAATTTGGGGAACCTAGTCGGATTGTAAAGTGTGAGTATTATACAGCTTTTCGTTCTTTTTCTTTTTCTTTTTCTATTCCTTGTCTGCAGCTTTGCGGGTTTGCATTTCTTTCTCCTATGCTCTCGAGGCATATATGGTATAAAAGAAACTTGCTGACTTAGCTGAACTGAATAGCACCTTCTAATGCAACGTTCCGCCATTCCATCCTTCCAACAAAAGCTCTTCTCTTCCGATTTTCTGCACTCACCTTCAATGCGCATTCCATTCATCTGGATAAAGAGTACACGCAGAATCAAGAAGGGTATCGGAATTGTCTGGTTCATGGGCCATTGACTCTTACTCTACTATTGAGTGTTTTGCAGGGTCATCTTCAAACACTTAATCTTCGGGTTGGTCAATTCGAATATAGAAATTTGGCGCCACTTTTCGTCGACGAGGAACTGACTATCTGTGGTAAACCTAAGAATGGGGGTAGCAGTTGGGATGTTTGGATTGAAGGTCCAGATGGAGGGTTAGCTGTTCGGGGGACGGCGAAGACTTGCAGTTTGACTTGATCAGCTAATTGGGAGGTACGTGTGCTCTGCGTGCGAGAATTTTCTTCATAGTTCATGAATTATGAGTATGCATTTATATTCCAATTTTTATTGTACATAGCTAGAAAAGAATGATACTGTACAGGGTATTAATACCAATTGAACTCGAAGTTCTAATGCATCTTCACTAAACTTCCTGTACTAAAATATAAGTACAATCACAGCATATTTTTTATTGTGTCCATTAACTTCCAATGATCTACTAATATTCCTCAATGACCTTTAATCCATTACATACTATTGTATACCCACGGTATGGAGCTAGCAGAGCCGCTTCTTGGCATCGGAGAAACAATTCACCGCCCGCGCACGTACTTATTTTTCTTTCCGCATTCTTCCAAGCTCTTCTTCTTCTTCCTCTTCCATCCTTTTCGTACCTCACGACTTGCCTTGTAATGACATGATCTGAGCCTTTTCTAACTTACACAGCTTTCTCCTTCACTCACTTGAGAGATGGATGCTTTCTGGGCGGCACCTCCGGTGTCTCGGTATGTGTCATTGCCTTGGCTCATCCGCTCAATTCCGCAAAGACTTACGTGTCTTTTTTCACTTCCAGAACGATCACTGCCCTAGCCTTCGTTGAATCTGTCCTGGTGTATAGCCGCATGCTGAGTGGATATTATGTTTTTTTCACTCCAAGCTTGCTGTTCAAGCTACCTCCTCAGATCTGGCGAATGTTCACATCGTTCCTACTAACCGGCTCCGGCATTTCATTCATCTTTGATCTCTATTTCAGTATGATGTCTCGGTCTGCTGCATTGGTGTCGTCCAGTGTTAATTCAGTCCACAGTGTATCACTATTCAAGTTCGCTGGAGATTGCTTCGCCCCGCTTTACCCAGCCAGAAGATTTTTTCACCTATCTGGTTTTTGTAGCCTCTGTGATTTTGGTAAGTGGCTCGCTTGTCCTGGAACTATTCCAGAAGAGTCGTATTTGTTTTGTCTTTTATGTTTCTGCTTTTTTTACACAACACCTCGCATATCTGCCCGCCCAGCCTGAAACTAGCTGAAGCGGTTCCTGGAAGTGAGGAAGATTACCCCTGCATCCCGTGCAGTACCGCATTCGCAAAATCCAAATGGTACTGCATGCGGTGTGGGATTGGTGGGATGACCTCTGAGATAGCCGTCGTGATTCTATAAGTTCACGCCGGTGGTTAAGGTGCCCTACATTCTACATATTCAACTATCTATTATTCATTATCTATTCCCATTTCCCAATATCATTCAATTCTTCTTCCAATTTCTCTATCGCGGTAGCCATTCCACATGTCCATAACATCATGCTAACCTTTCCCAGCTCACTTCAGGCTTTTTTCTGGGAAACACCATCTTCACTTCTGGTAAGCTGAGCCTCGTCCAGCCAATCCTGTCCCACCCGCCGAAAATCATATACTAAAAAAGGCTCTCCCATTAGCTCTCATTCTGGCTATGATCTGGACTTACGCCCAGGATAACCGCGGCAGAAGGGCCACTTTCATCATCATCCCAATGCCTGTCGAGTATCTTCCCTTCGCGATGCTTGCTTTCACCGCGGTCTTCGCTGGATGGGACGTTGCTCTGGGCGAGAGTATGGGCATTGTTGCCGCACACTCACACGACTTCATCACTCGCATTTATCCCACCTTCGGAGGTGGTCGTAACTGGCTCACTACCCCCGGCTTCGTACGCCGATACTTTCGCAAAATCACTCCCAATCCGACTCGTCGTCCATACGGTACTGCTTTTCGCCAACCCGCCGCTGAACCTGGATCAACCTCGACTTCATCGGGCAGTAGTTGGACTTCGGCATTTCAGCGACAGAATAATGACCCTTGGTCTGGTCGGGGTGCGGGACGTCGACTTGGTGGGGATTAAAGGGGATTTTCATGGCGGTTGTTTGTATTCTAGGGGATTTCAGACTTATCAATTAAGTACATAGTGAAGTAATTTCTACTTTACTCTCTTTCTTGCCTTCTTTAGCCCTCTACTCTCTGTCCGTTTCACTTCCCTGTCTTCTGTTCGGACAACGTAAAAGCCTTCCACTATGTCCGTTCCATGCAATTAACTCAGAGTCAACTTCCTGTATGCGGGCGCTCAACAAACCGATAGAATCAGGAGCTCAATATCATAAGCATTCAAAACCCTTCAAGTAGTACATCTTGGAATTCACCCTCCTTTGACCTTCTTCCACATATTTTGTATAGCTGATCATTCTTCCTTGACCATTAAACTTCTGCTACAGATAAAATACCTTGCGTTTTTTTGTTTTTTTTTTTTTTTCTTTGAGACAGTCAGGTATTAGCGAAGGAAATATCGAATTGTGAGGATGGTAGACATGGCTGTGAGAATATATATGTGAACGAGTCATCACATTCCACATACTAAGGATTCCTGCTATGGAAATACCACCACTTTGCTATGATGAAATCTCAGATCACTACTCTACTGACAACAGCCAACAAAGAACTTTCTATTCAAGTCGTAGATCCTAACATCGCTATGCAACCGAGACCACTAATCCAACTTCATCAATATGCTCATAAGACCCACCAACCAGTTACTATTTATCCCCTTCCACCGGTCCCAAAGTAGACAGTCTGATAATAAAGCACATCAGTACAAACAACCCTCAAGAAGCAGATACAAATTCAAACTTGAATGGTGAAGACACATACTTCAGTAACTCAAACATCTTGTATTTCTGCAAATACTTCGTTTCCCGCCGATATGCCTTCAACAATTTGCCCGGATTCTCAGTCTTACCCGAAGCAGCAGAGCCAATGAGACGGGTCATAGCGGGTGAAGTTTTGAACATCGGGTCGAAAACGAGGATATTTGCGGATCCATTTTCTCTGATTTCGAAGCCGATTATCGTCATTGAGTGACCTATAAAAATATTAGTTTGTTAGAACAAGGTTTTGAGTCCTGGTAGTGGTTGTATAGTGAGAGGCGAGACCCGGGCAAAACTAACCCTGGTGTTGGAAATATATTGGAGGGAGATCTGTTGTAAAGACTTTTGTCTCGTTTTCCAGAGGAATGTTTGAGCGGAAATATGATGCTACTTCCATATACAATGCATCATGAGCGGATACATTTTCAGTTCCACTTAGACTGCTTGCATCACATCTGTATTTTGGCGTTATTTTGCATTCTCGGGGACATTAAGGTATATCGAACTTACGGGATTTTCAAACTCATAAAAAGAGCTTGGGCCTGAAATTTCCAGTTAGTTTATTTTCACGTTCAAGATTCACCCATGTATTATTTACTCCTCAATACTCACTTCGGGTGTTCCGATAAATTTCCTCGTTCCCTTGATACCACCCGTCTCCGTCCTCCCTGAAGAATTATGTCCCAAATCCCAAGCCTTCTCAATTAATTCCTGTAACTGCAAGATAGAAGGTACACCATTTGGAAATTTTTCAGAACCGACTCCTTTGCTTTTGATAATGTATGAAAGCAACATTTGAATATTCCTGTATCCGCAGAATCCGCCTTCGCGGGATAATTTGCAGATATGTCGGACCCGAGGAGAACAAAGGAAGACTCGGGATGTTGATGGATCTGCGGAGCAGAGTTTGGCTATTACTGGGATTAAATGATCGGTTTCATTTTCGAGGATTGTTGATCGGGCTAGGCGGCCGTCTGGGGTTATGCGGGTTTGTTTTGATGTTGGACTTCCTTTTTCTAATAGTTTTTTGAGCCAGGGGGGCATTTTCTTTTCGTGGGCGTGGGGTCCTAGTTCGGAGCGCTGGAGTAAATGGTTATTTGGAATTCATTTGTTGCGGAAGAAGAAAAGGGAGGAGGGGGAAAGGACTGGGGAGAACGTACTCCTAGACGTTTTGCGCCGTCTGGGCCTACTTTGCCGACGGGACTGCGATTGCGCGGTTGTGCTGATTTTGATGAATTTCCGCGAGTGAAGTCTCGGTATGGTCCTCTTTTGCCATGTTTTCGGGATACCTCATAGTCCTGAGGTTCGTCTATGTCTGTAGGGACATCACTGGATGGATTTTGGTTGAAGGAAGTTTGGGCAGTGCCACAGTCATCTAGAGCGAGTCCTTCCGCGATATGTAAGTCTAGGTGTGTTGATAGCTCAGCTGTAGTGATTGTTTCTCCGCATCCATGGGGACAGTCGATGTATTTCTCGATAGACTCTTCAGTTTGGGGTGATGGTGATGGGTTGATATTGTTGAATGAGGGTGTATCATCAGCGAATGAGGGCAGAGAATCACCCTCGGGATGACAGTATTCAATATGTTGTGCCACGAAGGTTGCATCTTGATCTGAAAATGAACAGAATGGACATGATGGAGTGATATTATCCATGGTGATTTATTCGAGATTGGGCAGCAGAGAGGATGATTGTCTGCCACGTGTGATAGCTGGGAGCTGGAGGTGATAGATGACAGCTGATAGAAAAATCCCCGTGTTGTGTGCTGGTAAAAATGATCATGCAAACATTCTATTCAATCTGTTGTGGTGAGATGTTGCTGGCGCTCGAATTCTGCTGTGGTGCCTGAGATGTGGTTGCGGAGACCCACTTGGAGGCAAAAATAGCTTCAATCTATTACAAGGCATATAGCCGTCGTCATCAACCGCGATTAGGTCCAGACAATATGGTAGCCATTATATGACTATATTGCGATTAAAAATGAGGTATGCAGTCTTTGTATGATGCAGTTAATATTCTTTTTTATTCGTATCTGGGAAATCCTTGATTAATCACAGCATAGGATATTATGTAGGTGAAACTACAGTCGCTGGGAAACCATACGGAAGTCTGATTTGACAGCAAAAAATAACAACAAATGACCAAAGACATATTTGATTTAAGTAGTGAGCCTTTCACCCAGTAAAATCAGACTATTCATTGATATTATGACCTTGCAGTAGACTCTCGTGATAATCTGCTCTCTCAATTGGACCAATGAAGATCTTGTAATCATGCTTAGTAATCAGCTTAAAATTCATATCGGGAGTACATGAGGCCTAGTATAGATATCAGCAGACATTTATAAAACAGCAAGTAACAATGAACTACTTAATTGCATTGATGACTCTAAATTGAGACAGACACTCAAGTTCTTGTACCAACTGAGGTTCCTAATCAGGTCAGGCACGAACCAGACGTACTCCAGTATCCATGGATATAGAATGCAAAATTCGCCGTTGACGGATGTTTGCCAAGGAACAAATTGCCACATCCGGCCATGCAGTCAATAATTGCACAAACATACATATATAACGTAATACTACATGTAGTATAATATAAGATACAATATATTGTCAATAATATAATATTGTACAACATAACTTTAACTATATAGTATACCTACTGATAGATGTTATTGTACTATCTGCGATGGCGTGATTGGCGGGGTCCGACATCGTCGCGGAAAAACTCAATTGAGTCATAAAAAAAATCGGGACTTGGCAATTTCGCAAGGCCCACCCCTCCGCTTTCGCCCATCTCTTTCGTCTTTTACATCCCCTCATCTTGTGTTATTGTCAAGTAATTAAACTGGTCAAGTGGTTATGGCCTCCCTTCAAGACCAACCCGCCCCTGCTTTACATAGCAGCTGGGTCGTTCAGAAGTTTGGCGGTACTAGTGTCGGCAAGTTTGCGCTGAACATTATTGAGCAGGTCGTTGAGTATGCTGCCCCTCCTCCACTCCTCGAATCGTGAAGTGTGCAGTCGAAGTTGTAATTCAGTACAGTACAATGCAGACTGGACTGGACTGGATGGACTGGACTGTTCAATTCATTTTCTAGTAATGATCCCAGCTAATACCCCTCAGACCTAGTCTTCTCGATAATCGTGTCGCTGTTGTCTGCTCAGCCCGAAGCAGCTCTACAAAAGCTGAAGGCACTACAAACCGGTGAGTCATGACAGTGACGTATTTCCACACACACACACACACCACACCCCTCCAAATGAGACCATTCAATACCTCCATCACCTCGTCGCATCGTCACACAATTGATCTAATCATGCATACAGGTTACTGCGGGCAGCCCGGGATGCAGAGAACTCAACCTCAAGACAATATGAAACCCTCGTCGACGCCGTTCGCCTCGAACATGCCCAAGTCGCCCAGGAACACTTAAAATCAGTGGATCTAAGAGACCAAGTCGTTGCGGATATCAATGGCGAGTGTGAGCGGGTTCTTAAGGTCCTTGAAGCTGCGCAGACCCTCGGTGAGATCAGCGCTCGCTGTGTGGACAAGGTGATCAGCACCGGTGAGAAGCTGAGCTGTCGTCTCATGGCCGCTATATTACAGGATCGCGGGGTAGATTCACAGTACGTGGATCTTTCCGATGTGATTGATTTCCCTATCGGTGCCCACGGTCTCGACCAGGATTTTTATAATTCGCTTGCTGCGGCGCTTGGTAAGAAGGTTGCCGAGTGCGGGCATCGCGTACCTGTGATCACTGGGTACTTTGGTACTATCCCCGGTGGACTATTGGATCAGGTTGGTCGTGGGTATACTGATCTGTGTGCTGCTCTTGTTGCTGTTGGAACACATGCCAAGGAACTTCAAGTGTGGAAGGAAGTGGACGGAATCTTCACGGCGGACCCGCGCAAAGTTCCCACAGCCCGACTGTTACCTGCGATCACCCCGTCTGAGGCAGCGGAATTGACGTTCTATGGATCCGAAGTCATTCACCCTTTCACCATGGAGCAAGTGATTCGAGCCAAGATCCCCATTCGCATTAAGAACGTCATGAACCCTCGGAATAAAGGAACCATTATCTTTCCCGATTCTCCCGCCGAATTAGAACGGACTCCGGGCCATGATCCACGATTGTTCCGCACCCGAAGCCCGAGTCTGATGCAGAAGCCGAAACGTCCTACCGCCGTCACGATCAAGCATAAGATTTTGGTGATTAACGTACATTCCAACAAGCGATCGCTTTCCCATGGTTTTTTTGCAGGGATCTTCTCTGTGCTGGATAAGTGGCGTTTGTCTATCGATCTGATCTCGACGAGCGAGGTCCACGTGTCGATGGCCCTGCATTCGGAAGCACCCTTGCTCAATGGCAATGGAAGGGACGAATATCAGGTGATTGATGATGATTTGAAGGGAGCCTTGAGTGATCTGGCTAAATATGGAATGGTGGATATTATCCCGGAGATGGCCATCTTGAGTTTAGTCGGCAAGCAGATGAAGAATATGATCGGCGTGGCAGGACGGATGTTCACTACTCTTGGGGAGAAAAATGTGAACATTGAAATGATTTCGCAAGGTGAGTTTGTACTTGTATCAACGTGGTTCCCCCTCACGTTTGCCCTTTTTTTTTTTTTTTTCTCTACCCCTGAAATGTTGAAGGCTGATCTAACCACCCTTTCCCCCCCCTGCAGGTGCAAGTGAAATTAACATTTCCTGCGTCATCGAAGAACGAGATGCCGATCGGGCTCTCAATATTATACACACCAGCATGTTCACCTTTTTAGACTAGCCGTGACTAGTCATGTTAAGATATCCCGGCGTTATACTAAGTCATTTTTTTTGTTATTGGTTATTGGTATAAAAGAGTTGGCGTGCATGTTACAGCATGAGATGACCGAGTCCAAATCATTCAGCATGGTACTTTTGTGCATGGACTGGCGTTGTATATAGATTTCGGTGTCCTTCAAGGACATTTCGGGAGGATGTCTTTGGAGTTGAATAGAGACAATCAATTATTGATCTATTTCTATTATTGGTCATTGGAATATAAGTATGATAGATATAACTATAATCAATTATAAGTATAATTGTAAGTATATTGGAATTGCGTAAGGATGCAGGTACCGTTTGCAGTGATGTATATGTACATAGTTAGGGTACACAGGATGTAGTTGATACGAACCGTGCCCTAACTCAGTATTTCATAGAGGAGTATACATAGTGCATAGTACTGTATGACACAGTAGTAACTATAGCTAATAATACTACAATTAATGTAATAATTGTATAATATTGAGTGGCTGTCAGGACTATCTACTTGTAGTATATCTACTATAAATCACTACTCAAATTGAGTCAAGGGCGTCGATCCACCAATGGCTGGAGAGCAAGGGGGATATACGCGTCAAGTTACATCTGCATTCTTACCTAGTCTTGATGCTATACTAGAATATACAACTGTATAGTAATATAGTAGAGTGTAGTATAGTTAATGAGTATACAGATAATATAGTAATAGTATACTATGTATAGAGTAGTGAATAAGTGTTAGATCGATCACTAACTCACTACCAACATAGTATTGGATCTACTCACTAACCGCACTGAGTTAAGTCGTTCATCCAAGATGATCTCACGGTGGAGCATTTTTGCCAGTCTTTTGCACATGCCAGCAAGGATGCATCCCTTGGTACTTCGTATTACCCGGTATGGTAAGATCAGTACTGTATTATATCCTCAATACCCACTGTAAAACGCGCGACGCGTGTGTGTCATACACTATGGATACACCGCCTGTACTCGAATGTACTCGGCTGCACTTCTTCCCTGCTGGACTCTTCTTGATCAGACACTCCCCACCTCTCAAATCCAATCCAAGACTTTGCATCTTCAGAAGGGATCGCGATTGAAAAAAAGAGGGGAAACGAAAGGAGAGACAAAAGGACGCGACCGCCAGTCTTCTATTCTCTGCCTCCACCCAGACTCAGCTCTTCACTTTTACCACTCTCCAGATCGCTAGCAAATACCACTCTCCAGCGTCTCTATCGCTGAACTGATCCTATTGCACATCTCCATCAGCACAAAGACAGGACCAGTTGGACATCAACCCAGATACATAAATTCAGACTGCAACAATTACTCAATTTGCACATTTGCACGCTCGCCTTCTGTTCCAAGTTCGGCCTTTAGTTCAATTCAGTTCACCCTCCGGGCCCATCTCGTGCTGATTATCACCGCCTGATTGCTGCTGATAGCGCTTGTGCCCAACGCTCGCCATCACGACTAGTCTTCCTGCATGACGGCCTGAGGCTGCTGACTATCACGTCCATTCTGGCCTCATCATTGGCTCGTCTCAATTTCTCTTCACACCCATTCAACCCGTTGGCACTCGGCGCTGGCTGAAACTCCCCCCGCCTGTCGAGACCCCCCCATCACGTCCCAATTTGTTGATTTCGACGCGTCGTATGATCCCGATTGGTGACTGCTGACCCTTCATCATCTTTTCGGGTCTTTTGGATTATGGGATCGACGCGTCCAGCGCTCGGCGCGCACAATTCCCCGGCTCTAGTCCCATCCACACAAGTGCCCATCAAATCGCAGCCCCATCTTCAACCTTCACCGCTACCATTACAACCCATTGAAAACTCCCTCCATCCGTCTGGCCCGCACAGGCCATCGCCGACAAAAGGCTTGCCTGTCCAGGGTGCACATCCGGGACGCAAACTCGGTTTTGTTCCCATCTCCGCTCCCGCTCCTCCCATGTTCACCACCGATTCTCCCGCCAAGAAACCGTCTTTCCCTATTTACACCCAACCCTCGATGCCGCCGCAGTCGGCTCTCTTTACGACCTTTCCTAGTGTGAATTCAGAGTCATCAAAGGAGAATTTGCGCCCGGAAGATCCTTCTAATGGCAGTTTTGCCGACTTCCCCGAACCTTCTTATGACTCCAAGGCTCCCATGAAGCGCACACTCATGGATGCAGCCCCGTTGAAGGAGCGCTCAGCTAAGAAGCAAAAGCGCGAAGACGCGCCGATTCATCAACTTCCGGAACCTCACGATATGCCCCCGATTGAAGACGACGGCACGAAGCCGCCTTACAGCTATGCGACACTGATCGGCATGTCCATTCTGCGCGCACCCAACCGTCGTTTGACGTTGGCTCAGATCTATAAGTGGATTTCAGATGCATTCTCGTACTACAAACACAGTGATCCGGGTTGGCAAAACAGTATTCGGCACAATCTTAGTCTGAACAAGGCCTTTATCAAACAAGAACGGCCCAAGGATGACCCAGGGAAGGGCAACTACTGGGTGATTGAGCCAGGGATGGAATTGCAATTCTTGAAAGATAAGCAAGTTCGTCGTGCCACAATGTCGAGTTTGCCCCTCCCTGCGGTGCCTCCAAGGAATCTTGCCCCTCAACCCCAGAGTGCTAGAACAACGACGTGGATGGTTCCACCACAACCCGCGCGACAGCAGCCACTTCCACCGTCCAAGGCGTCGCGGAACGATGATCTATCATCCGATGCCACCTTGCCTGCTTCGGATCCTGCCTTGCAGGACGACGCAAGTGACGAGGTTATTCATGCACCTACACACCACACCGCCCCCCTGCGTTCATCCCCCCCACAAGCTATCAGATCATCACCTCCCATCGCTCCTCCTCGGTTTTCTCGTCAAGGCACTCCTCCCACGCCTACTCATCAAGCTGGTCCTACCCCTGCTCAACGCCCTCGCAAACGCAAGTCCATCACTATGAATGATTCCGGTTACTTCTCCTCTCTTGAGTCTTCTGCCATGCGACCTAACAAGGCCGGGCATATCCTCACTTCCGATCTTGACATCGAACCACCTCGCATCAAGCGTGGTCGAGCCGAAGAAGAGATCGCTCGAATTCGCAGCTCGTCACATGACATTAGTCCTGGACAACCTCCTGCTCGCAAGGATGCCAGCACCATTGTTGGATCCTCTCCCCTTCGAGGCGGGTATGTGAGCATGTTACCTCCACCGTTGACACCAATCATCAAGTTTAAGAAGCCAGCCAAACCACCACCTTCTGTATCCCCTAACACGAATCTGCGCAACCACCGCCGGAAGATTCAACAGATGGTAAACTCACCCATCAAACACCTGGGTCTTGCCGAGGATGATCTCCCTTGGAGCCCTGCTTTCAACCTCCACGACGAGACCTACACACCGCAGGATCACTTCCACACTACGTTTGACGTCTTTGCCGACTCACATACACTGCATGTCTCACCCGCCGCCTGTGGATCACCAGAAAAACGCTCCGTTAAACGGCAACGCACTGATAATGGTAGTTCAGCACTGGCAGATATCACCTCAGTCAGCGTGAACAGCCGACTTGGTGCACCTCCGGGACTCTCGCGATCGAAATCTGCTGTTTTCCCAGAGTCACCTTCAAAGGTACCGGAGGGTAGTCGACTTGGGGAAACGAGTCAAGATGATTTCTTCTCCTTTCATCTCTTCGATGAAAGTAATAATAGTCCCGATGAGGTCGATGGCGTCGATCTACTTCAGGGCTTTCAAAAAATCGGGGGTTCTACCAAAGATGATACCCTCAAACACAAAACATTACACTCGCGGCCGCAATTCGCTAGTCGCAGCAACACCACTTTGTTCTAAAATGTCGTTTGATTCTGCGTTTTCTTGATTGCGTTATGCTTGTCTTGCCTGGTGTCTTGAAAAATGGTTTCTCTATTAAAGCATATGCTGGTCCCCATGCTTACACGACTTGTTTTATTGTTCATTGTTTACTGCACTGGCGCTTACCTCAATTCTGGTCCTGGTCTTGTTCAATTCCCCCCATCTTCCCTGCGTCCTGTCTTTTTGGGTTACTCTATTTTGCTTTTTGCCTTTTTTTTTTTTTTTTTTTTTTTTTCCTTTTTTTTTTGGGGGGTTTTTTTTTTTTTCTTTTTTTTTTTTTTTTTTTTTTTTTTTTTCTTTTGTCTTTTCTTTTTTGTTTTCTTTTTTTTTTTTTTTTTCTTTTTTTTTTTTTTTTTAATATTTTCCGCGTTCGTTTCGAGGAGTTTTTTTTTCGGATTGTTGCCAGGTTTTCCATTGGGCGGTTACTTTTGGGAGTTTCTTCCAACTAAGCTGGACTTGAGTGGAATTGGGCACAGTTCTACGTGGTCTTGTTATGTTCTCTGGTTCTAATATCTTTTTTCTTTTGACTCTCGGGGGAATGGCCTGGTTACGATATGACCTTAATGACGATGTTAAGATGTACATGAGCAAGCGATGCTTTCATGATATTGGGTTGCATTGGGGTTTGACGGGATTTGTTTTTTTGGGTTGGATGGAATGGAATGGGTGGTACATGGCGCTATTGATTAGTTTAGCAATTTATTCAGTTCTGCCTTTTACTTCAATTGGACCTGTGTCTAGTAATTATAGTTGTAGAATATATAAGAGGTATAATTCACCAGTCTCGACTTTACCTTCTGCTCAAATAGAGTTCCTTCATAAATATTACAATTCAGTGATTCAGAAAGGGTATCCATATTCAAATCCAACGCCATCCAAACTATCCACTATCCCATAAACTAATCACTAATCACTACTAGCACAACCCCGACATCCACAACTAACACACTGAATAGACTGATCTTCTTTAAGTTGAGCCTTCGGTACTCGACAGATACATGTTGCGTTGAAATTCGTTTCTTTGGATTGTACGCAGCGGAGACAGCATAGCTGGGATTGTTAGCCCAGCCCAAACATATAGAACAGGGATTGTAGAAGGGCAGCGGAGAAGAGGGGGGAGGTACCTTTTCATAACCCTGTTTCTTCCACTTCGCAATGAGATTTGCGTCTGCGTAGTTATTTTTCAAAAGCCATTCATATAATTGTTTTGAGATGGCGTTTTTTTCATAGTACAGGTCGTAAATGTATCGGGATCCTAGACCCGGAATTTAGAATTAGCTTGAGTTGTTTTCTGGCTTTACTTCGAGAGTTGAAGGGGACAAAGCTGGAGGGAGGAGCTGAAGGGAGGAGCTGAAGGGAAGATGAGTGTGGAAGACTCACGCTGATGACTGATTTGAAAAATAGGCCAAAGAACTTCATATTTCTTTTTCCCTTCATGCGAGGCATTCTCTGCATCTTTCATTTTATTGCTGAATTCTAGGAGTGTGTCTTCTAGGTCGTCGAAGCCGGCGGGTGGTGGTTTGCGATTGCGGGATGTGCGGATTGGTGGCATGTTGACTGGACTCCTTCTTTCACTTTATTTCTTTCACACTTTTATTGAACTTGTTCCGATCACTTTTGTTTGAGTGTAGAGCCAGGTCTCAAATGACTCTTTCTTGTACTGCGCGAGAGCTGACTGGATGAGTGGAGGAAGATGAAATGGACGAGTTGATAATTCTCGATCGTCATTGTTTCTGCCTGTGTTCACCGCCTACGATTTTGCGGGAGCTCAGTGAGTGGTTTCGGAGTCAAGTTGAGTATTTCATTCTATCCGATTGAAAACGAACTACTATCTCATCTACTTGGATTTTAGATTCCCCCTTTTTTTTCTCTCATATCGATACCGATATACGTCCGCTACAATGGATCCCCAGACTCAGATGGATATTTCCAACCTCAGTGATGCGGATAAGAAGGATCTGAGCCAGATTCTGCAGAACGAGTCGCAGAAGACTACCATTCAGCAGAGTGAGTATTATACGAACGCATACCATGCCTATCACAGAGTTAGCTGGAGGTTTGGCAGTATTTGGGGTTGGAAAAGCTAATCAATTGAATACAGACGTCCACTCGCTCAGCGACCTCTGCTTTAAGAAGTGTATTGCCGGCCGCCCTATTACCTCTAGTACCCTGGACCGAAGCGAAGAGTCTTGTGCCGAGAATTGTGTCGGTCGTTGGATGGATACTCAGATTAATATTATTTCTAAGTTGCAGAAGATGGGCAACTAGAGAATTGGATTGTGATTGCTTTTTTCCCATCTCTGGTCAACATCTCTGGTCAATTGGGGATGATGGATGACAGAGATGGATGATTGGGACGACCTCTGGATGTCGATTGTATACTAAGTGATGTGATTATTACACCTTTTATTTTATTGTGTGCATGTTGTAGATTGTACTTGAGTTGAAGTGTATTCAGTATTGTAGGTATGTTGGTGCTGTGGTCGAGTTGAGCATACCGGGAGATACAACCAGTGATGACATTGACCACGAAGCTATCACTACGCCGTACTGGTTCCTACTGCTACGTCTGCAACTACTGCTACTGCTACTGCTGCTACTTCGATTACTGCCTTGTTTGAATCGTTCAGAAATGTTTCTTTTTTAATCATTCAGCCCTACCGGACTGGCTGGTATGAGAATCACCGCGGTGGAAAACAACTTTCGCCCAAACCCAAAGAAATCCATTTCCTTCCCTTTTTAGACGATGGCCAGCTTGGTGGCGGCAATGTCCAGAGCATCAACGTCAGGGGTCAAGCGGGCGAAAGCCTTCTTGGAGCCGTCGGGGCTGTAATAAGTTAGTTAGATTTTTGCGCTTTTCATTTCGTTTTCGCGGGAATTCCCACTGGATGGGATGGGATGGGGGACAAGAACATACCGGACCAGGGTGTTGACCTTGACGGTGTCAACATCGTACAGCTTCTTCAGAGCAGCCTTGATCTGACGCTTGTTGGACTTGACATCGACGATGAAGACAAGGGTGTTGTTCTCCTCGATCTTCTTCATGGCGCTCTCGGTGTTAAGAGGGTACAGGATGATCTTGGCGGCGTCGAGCTGGGGCTGACGGGGGATCGAGACGCGGGGGTACTTGGGGGACCGCGAGAGCTGCAGGGTCTTGGGGCGGTGGAAGGTGGTCGAGGTGCGAACCTTGCGGGACTTGTGAAGCTGTTGAGGGTGTTAGTATGAGTTCAGTGGCGAGTGTGCCCAGTATATTGCGGGCAGTCCGGATTTCGATGAAACCAGTTGGGTATGGTAAAAACGTACGGAAGATCCCTTCACGACTGCCTTGGCGGCAGCATTGGCTGTGAAAAAGAAGTTAGTATTGTGTCGGTTGCATATGCATATTTTGTGGTTTTGAAGAAATTGCGATTATGCGAAATGTGCCCCAAAGATAAGGATCGTAGATGGAAATTCGGAGGTTTCGAAATATTAAAAAAAAAATTCGGCAACGCTGTCAATTTTTTTTGGGTCCTCTTGTCGTGTTGTGTAGTGTGCTTGTTGCGTGGTGTATATTGTCGTCTGCATAGTATTCGATATCTTTGTGTGCCGGAATTTTGAAGATCCAACAACTTTCCTCCTCCTCCAGAGCACATCCCACAATTTCGCATTCGCAATCGCAGCAGGGAATAGTGTATAATGATAAATCTCCAATTAAGCCACATACCTGTCTTGCTAGGGGGGGCCATGGCTGTCGTCCGTCGTCCGCTGTCGTGATGATTGTCGCAGTGTCGAAAGTCGAACAATTTGGCGTGACTTCGCTAAGCGAAAACCCTAGTGCTGTGTGGGTCAGGTGATTCAGGCTTAGTCATGTTGCTGACTCATTATCTTATCGGGAAACAGCAATCACGTGATACCATTGGTCAGATCTGGATGCACTGCAGTGCAGTGTCTTCAGTTGGGAAACAGTGAAAAAAAAAAAAGAAAATTGTGGATTTGCAGCGTTCGCTGCTGAGAATACTACCCGCAAGGTCCGCATCATTGATAATCTCTGATTGGCTTTATAATGCCCGCCAAACGATCAAAACGGCTCGGCTCTTTGTCGAGTACTCGACCCCCAACAGTCAAATCAAAGCATGCAGCATTATCCTCCAAGGCCACGCGCACACTGATCCGATCTCACCACCAACTTCTCAAAGCGAAAGCCCAAGCTGAACGTGCAGGCGACGAGGCTCGTGTGAGCAGTATCAATGCTCAAATCCAGGCTAATGGCGGTTTGGAAAGTTACCAGACTGCCAGTAAATTGGGTCAATCTCTTGAACGAGGTGGAGATTCCAGTAAAATCCTAATAGACTGGATCAAGCCGCAACTAAATGAATGGAACGCAACATTACCCAGACTTCGCGTGTTGGAAGTTGGAGCCCTGAGTACGAAAAATGCTTGTTCGAGAACGTCTTCGTTGGATGTTTCGAGGATTGATTTGAATTCTCAGGAACCGGGGATTCTTAAACAGGATTTCATGGAGCGGCCTTTACCGTCTACGGATGGGGAGAAGTTTCATTTAATTAGTCTTTCATTGGTGCTTAATTATGTCCCTGACGCTACGGGTCGAGGGGAGATGCTTAAGCGTTGCGTGAAATTCTTGACCTCACAATGTCCGATTTCATTACCTCCAACTCTCTTCCTTGTCTTACCGGTTGCTTGTGTGGATAATTCCCGTTATCTCACTGAGGGACGACTTTTGGAGATCCTGGCTAATTTGGGATTCCAATTAGCGCAGAGTAAGCGGACTTCCAAATTGATCTATCAGCTTTGGAATCACACGGGTGCCACCACGTTGAAGAAGTCTTTCAAGAAAGAAATGTTGAATCCTGGACACAAGAGGAACAACTTCGCAATTATCTTGAATAAAGGATGAGCGTTGTTCCATCTAGTATCCAGAGATCCACTCTCGCGGTAGAAATGCCCAGACAGTACCAACAGCCGCCAGAATAGAGGACGTGATCAGCAAGAACCAATCAAAGATACGCTCACGTCGACTAATCTCCTTGCCAAAGATCTTTAAATAAAATGCAAGGGGGAATATGATGCAAATGGTGAAACACAAGAAGGATCCCAAGAACGCCATGATTCTGTCAAATGACGGGAAAATAACGGCCAAGACGACGATGAGTGCCACGGTGAAAATGCGAACTGCAATTCGGAGAATTTTCTGGCTGTTCTCTCCTGATTGGCCGTTTCCGACTCCCACGCCACAGAGGACTTCGAATGTGGCTACCAGAGGTCGAGCACTGTGTATTTGTTAGCCGGAATATGCATATGAAAGCGGGGATTGTCTTTTTTGTCAGATTGTGGACTTGTGTCGACTCACTTCAGAGGCACTTTGGTTAGCGGAATAATCGCAATGAAGATTATAATGCAGACAGACACGGCTTTTGGATATTCATCCAAGCCGAGAATGTTGGCAGTGACTTCGTCACGAACAACGTCGCCAAACATGAGCCAGCCGATAATAGCCATTGAACAGTCAAGTGAAAACTTGGTCAGTCAGTCAGTCAGTCACTACAATAGATGAGCTTTGTGTGTCTTACCGTAAATAAATATGTAGCCCAAAGACTCTTTCCATACTTTCGTGGATGACGCATGTCTCGGTAGATATTGGGGAAAACACCATGCCCACCCCATGGAGCTAAAGAGCGATTAGCCGATGTGCCAGTTGTGTTGGAGTTGTGAGAGATCGTGATTCCTTACACATGATGAGACCAAAGCTCAGAGGCACCGTGGCCCAATTCTGAGGGAAAAGGGATGTGTTGGCTGGCTGACGAAGAGAGCCCGGGGAATCAGGTTTAATCAGACCGTCGACGCAAATGAGTAGTACGACTGGATGGATCGATAATCAGTTAATTTAATCCAATAGAAGCCGAGTTTCACTGCAATTAACTTACTCGATGTGCAAGATATGATGCCCAGAATACTAGTCACGCTGAGAAATCGCAGCGGCAAAAAGTTCAATGGGATTAACACAATCCCACAAACAATCTTCCATTGCAGGATACTGAGTCCAGGAATCAAAGCGTATAGACTATCCGCGAAAAGCACGACTAGAGCAACACACGCCCCCAACAACTCGAGACAAAAGAGAAAGCTAGTGATTAGTCGAGCCTGTTGTCCGAAACTGATATACGCCAAATCCGCATATGTCACGAGAGTTCGATCCACGTCCAAGCATTTCGCTAGAACTTTCGCCGTATACGAGGTAGTCAGAGCTGAATAAACCAAGAAGAGTAAACCCAATAGCCAACCCGCTTGCTTCATCGCCAATGGAAGACTCAGCAGTCCAATTCCAATGAGAACATTAACCGAGTTGAAAATTGTCTGGGGAACAGTCGATTGTCCAACGATAATATCTTCTTGAGTCCCATCTTCACGCTGGACATGTTTCAATAGTAGAGGTTCTCTATCCGGATCCCCGAGTCCATCACCAGTTTGTTGATCACGGTGAAATTGAATTGCATTCCGTCGAGCCGCTTCACTTACTCGAGACGAAATCGTCCCGTAAGAAGTTGCGAAACTCCGATCTAGTGACGATGCAAGAAGCCCCGCATTAGGAATTGCCCCTCTCGCTCTCGAAGACCCGTCATCTCGGTCTTCGTCACCTGAGTCTTCTGAGAGAAGTGGACGTTCGATCTCCGACTGCGACTGGTGGCTCGTAGATAGAGAACCGCGAGATAAGTAATCTTGGCCTGTTGCTATAGCGAACTCATCGTCTGATTCTGCGTCTACGAAAGATGAGCGTCGGGGGAGGACCTCTGGAAAACATGCGGCACGTTGCCAAGACCGAGCGAAATTGTCGATGCTGTTAGGGCCTCCAGCTTGTCTGAGCCGTGAAAATGAAGATGATCTGTTTTTTTGAGTGAGTTAGAGTGAGCTCTTTGTCTCCTGATGTATATTATAAAGTACTTGAATTTTACTGACCTCGGTCGAATCCCGGTTTCAGCCTCTGCGATGGGAGATCGTGTGAGGTTACCGTAGTCATAAGAACTTGGGATTCTTATCGGACTGAAGGATTCATCTTGGTCTGGAGTTCTGGAAGCCATCTTCCAGATTTACCAGGGGGATCGACAAAATTAATGGAAGAGGGAGCAGAGCCCTTTATAATTTGCAGTTTTGCAATCCTGCAGAGTTAAGAGAAGAGAGATAAGAGAAGATCGGAGAAGCTTGGAAGTTGGAAGGTTGAAGTGTGGGGGGATAAAGAAGTACTGACAAGGTGTAAATAAGCAGAATGGCTATTATAGGGTAACACTTAGATAATTACAGTATTTATATAGTACATACTTATTCTATTTAATAGTAGTAGTTATCTTTATAGTAATGGTATATATAGTTTTATATGCAGCTATATGCATACAATTTAGTTTAACTGCTGAGTATTACTGGACTGCTGTATACCTCGGCTGACTGCAGATTGATGACTACAGTGTTTAAAAATTGACATGTAACTACTCTAACCAGAGTATACTCCCGAGTACTATAAGAACACTGCACTTGTATTCCCAATTAATTCTAATCATCAGGTATTATTTCGCTAGACTAACTGCGATCATAGAATACATCGTGAACATGAGTCCTACATCATATTGGTCTAGAATGAAGCTTATCATCTTCAATCTCAATAATTAGGACTGCGACTTCTCCGTCGCGGTGGCTCACGTCGATAATCTCGTCGATTACTTCCATAGTCACTTGCTTCCCTCGGTCGATCGGCTGGATTACCATAGCTCGGTACATATGAATCGAGGTGACTACTATTCGGGTATCGCGGTCCTTGACGATCTCCTTGGTTATTGTATCGATCCCGTCGTTGGTCGTCGCGTCCATCGTATGGTCGACCTGAGGATGCTGGCGGTCGTGGGGGAAGACCGTTTCTCTGAGAGTGTGGGAAGGGTCCGCCCCTTCGATGTGGTCCTGACCCCGGTCCGTTTGGCCTGCCTCGCACCGCGCCGGGGATTCTAGGGTTTTGTGAACTCGGTCGGGACCCGGAGCTGGCCCAGCCGCCGTTAGAAGAGAAGTCGACTGAACCTCCCGGTGGTGCGGGAGGTCCTGGAGCTCGTTGTTCTCGGAACTTTTTGCGATCTAGTTCGTGCGAGTCGGCGAATGAGGGGATCTCGCCAGGTTGTAGTGGTAAAGGGGGTGTAGTGAAGTAGGGATGTTTCAAGGCGTCAATGGCATTGATACGCTTTCGCCAGTCAAGTTTGAGGAGTTCACCGAGCAAAGAAATAGCAACGGGGTTAAGTCTATGAGATGTTGGTCAAATTTGAACATAATTCGAGATGGCGAAGGATCACATACTCTTTGAAAGTCTCGGCGAGAGTTCCGCGCTTATGGCCGAAATTCTTCACGCCTTCGCATCCAGGTAATGAACTCCAGCCTGGCATACTCTCATCGTTGGGTGTTCCAACCAGACTGAAAATCAGCTGGGCTTGGTTAAGGTCACTGCTGCCGGAGAGAATGGGCTTTCCTTTGAACATCTCGCCAAAGACGCACCTGGTTCTCATTAGCGAAGGTCATACAGGGAGGACAGCAGATAAAATGGCTTACCCAACTCCCCACATATCAATAGCAGTTGTATACCGCCGTAGTGAAAGAAGCAACTCAGGAGGGCGATACCATCTTGTGACAACCAGAGCTGTGTAGTCTCTCTTTGCCTCCCCGCCGCCCTTTCCAGGCTGCGGAGGGGGTTCATCGTATGGACGAGCCAGTCCAAAATCGGCTATTTGAAGAATACCTCCATTACTGATGAGTAAATTGGCGGCTATACAGATGACGTTAGTAAGGCTTAGAAATTATTGCGAAGATTTACCCACCTTTCATGTCACGGTGCAAAATACAGCTCTGTAAAGGATCAGTCATAAGTACGGGCACAGAGAAAGAAGATACAACCATACCGCATGTAGGTATCGCAGACCCTCGAGAAGTTGCATCAAATAACATTTTATTTGGGGCTCTGTGAACTGAACTGCTGGGTTCTCCAAAAGCCCAGATAGATCGTGTTCCAGGTAAGGCATGACCATGTACATGCTAGGCTTTTTCCGCCCTTCGCCTGATAAAGTGTTAATAACTTCAGTCGAATCCTGAAGTGACAATCCTCGGGATATCCTCACCCTTACTCCGTTCAACTGCCATTTCCCTGAGTTGCAGGATATTCTTATGGGAGAGAGCTTTCAACAATTTGATCTCTCGAATCGCTGTGATGGGGAACTAAACGATAACCGGTTAGCCCTAGGTCCAAATTCCCAGGTAATCTGTACTTACGCCTTCCTTCTCATGGTGCATTAGGATCTTCTTCAGCGCCACAAGCGTGTTGTCTTTCTTGGCTCGAGCCTTGTAAACCTCACTATGACACCAGTCAGCTCTGAGACTCCAATTCCAAATTCACAGCTCTAATATTATAATTTACCCGAAGGTTCCTTCACCAAGCTTGCCAATAAATTCGAAGTCTCGGATATTCGAGCAGCCAGGAAATCGCGGCAGGCCATCGTTATTTCGTTCCAGCGATTTGGCAGCCATCTTCTCGTCTCTTTAGTAGAATTTCTTTGCGATTCAAAGTCGAGGAACAGGAAATTGCTTCGTCTTCCGTTCGTTCGTTCTTCCAGGGATGCGGGGTTATGTCAAGTTCGGACGATATCAGTCGACGATCAAAAGCATGCGATGCGTATAAGTTGGTCGTTCAGTTGATGTCCTCTGGAATTCAGGTTCACTTTCGCGTGACAATCGATTAAAACACGAATTCAACCAGCAAGTCACAATCAGTGCAAGAGTATTCGGGGACGGGAGCCAGCATACGGCGGAATTTCGCATCGCCGTAGCCCTCGCCTCAGTCGTAGATATTTGGGTGGTGGAAGCTGGGGAGCTGGGGAGCTAAACCATTCAAGGGCTACTCAGCTCATCCATCAGTTTCGTAATCTTCAATTTCAGACAAGTGACCGGGTTTCTTGGAATCCGACACTAATTTAGACCGGAATAGTGTCGCGTCAACACTGTAAAGAAATAAAGAGCACAACTCAACTCGAGTTTGCGAGAATATCAAATCATTCTCAAGAAACCTCAAAAAGAAACTCGAAAAGCGGCCTGCGCGGCGTCACCGGTCACGTGCTTGATCCTTTTTGGGAACTTTCCGCCTTTCGCCGATTTCGACCTCACCTTTTGCCTACGCAGAACAGCGCAAACAGACCAGTGAGTTTCTACAGCAGCAACACAGATTGTTGAAGTTGCTTGAATGGTTATGGAGTGATAGAGAGCTAATTATTTTCTCAATAGCAATGGCAGGCAAATCCCACCACCCCATTCACGTCCACCCGGTCCGTCCTTTGTACCGCTTCACTGCCACCGCATTGGGTGCCAGCATGTGGTTCTTCGTATGTCATTATAAATTCCCCGGTCGTCTACTTGTCAGGATAATTGCTAATATTTTGATCTCTGGTATAGCTGATGTACCGCGCTAAGAAGGACGGCGCTGTCCTTATGGGCTGGAAGCACCCTTGGGACCACTAGACGAATCGAACCCATTTCGAGCCGAATCCCAACCCATCGATTTCCCATCAGATTACATTCGGGTCTCATCTACACCTGAGGAATTGTTTATATGGGATTCAATTCATACCAATTGTTTTCTGTTTCTGTTTTTTTGGAAGAATCCCTTGCCATAGCGGGGCGGGGAAAGTTGAAATGTATTATACCATTTCTTAAATGAACGCGATCGCACACACATAAAGAAAAACCTTCTATATTCCACTTCATTTTACAAAGATCTATCTATATAAGACATTGTTCAGAGATTGTATAGTCGCATCTCTTCTAGAAGAACCTTGTACTGACGGCGCTTCTTGTGGTAGCCCGGTTGCAGACGTGCGCGGATATGGCCGAGCATGCGCGCGAGACGGGGGAAGATGGCGCTTTCCGCAGACCAAGCGATTAGGAACATACCAAGTGCCAGGACGACTAGCCAACCTCTAAATCCATCGGACATATAGGTCAGTTGCATCACGTTGCTCACCCACTCTGATGGTCGGAAGAGCATGTAGCAGCCAATCAGAAGGTCGATAATAATCGTGCATAGGTATGGGGCTGGGATGAATCAGCGAATAGTTCAATAGGAGGGGGGTATTGAACTTACCATTTAGAGTCATTGATTGTCGGAATGGAGGTCCAACACTCATGACAATGCTGGTGAAAATATACTGGAAGCAGGAGAAGAGGAACAGTGCGGTGTTCTGCGAGTTCACGATGTTGCTCTTTTCCTTATTTAGTTGCGGAGGAAGATACCTGCAAGGAGTTAGCTGTCACTTGCTCATGTGCCTCTAAGGGCGTTAACGTACCAAGGTTGCATTTGAACAGTCTCAAAGACAATGAGCTGTGAAAGGACGACGAGCGAAATTTGTCCCAGCAAAGGAGTCAGGACCTTTCGTGATACGAGATCAGCTGTCGGCTTTTTCCGAGAAAGAGTTGGATAGGGTCCAGTCCATCCCACTGTTTTTGATTAGCAAATTGATTCCGATGGTAAAAGCAGTTTGTCCGAGGGTAGGGCGACACTTACTGAAGACTGCGATTGGCATGATAAGAGCTAGATCGATGAATAGGAACTGTATACTATTGGTTAGCCATGTCCGTCTCTTGCTGGAAAGACCTGTGAAACTCACCTGGAAATCGCCCAAGTTCGACCCAGACGTATAAAGAAAGCTGACTGATGAGAACTGAATAGCCGAGTAAAGACTCATGAACTTAAAACAACAGAAACTCGTCACCAAAGCGGCTCGACCCTCCCGAATCAACTTCGGCACACATGAGATATCGAATTGCCGACTCGTGAACGGAGCAGCAACAGATGCCTCTGCGTCCGAGAGTGAAATTCCCACGTCTGCGGCCTTCAAAGCACCACAGTCATTGGCACCATCTCCACAGAAGCCACAGCAATAATCAATTGACTGGAGTTTCTCGACGAGTTCATGTTTTTCATCAGGGGACATTCGAGCGAAGACTTTTCCACTGACCAGTATCTAACGGGAGTGTTATGAGACAATGTTTCTGCCAAAAAAAAATCATGAGACGAAGTAGACTTACCCTGCTGAGTACATCTTCATTGCCGTAATCTACCATCCAGCGGAAAACATCACCTGTCACAGCTAGGCAGTATTTACGTTCTTGAAGGCCGTTCCCGGGGACCGAAACATCGTTTGAGCTGGAAGTTTCCAAGGGCTGTACATCTGGTTAGCGATATAACATGACGAAAAGGAAGGATATGATCATACCAGAAGGGTTCTAGGATCCAACCTAGCATCAGGGTCGTCAACACATTCCCAAATGAGAGACGGCTTGCTAGCAAGGCCATAACCTTTATTCCAATTAGCACCGAACAAGATGAAATTGATGTCTGAATCTCACTTTCGATAAAATGCGGAATGAAACACTGTTCATCTCGTCCAATCATCTTACACTCCCGTGCAACACTAATCGCAGTCAAGATATTGTCGCCGGTACACATAACATTGCGAATACCAGCTTGATTGAGTTCTGAGATAACTTGAGAGGTTGTTGGCTTCAATTTGTTCTCGAAAATAATGAAGCCAACAAACTCTAAGTTGCTTTCAGCATCAGCACGGGATAACTTTTGAACCTTCATCCAGCTCAATTTTCGTTCGTATTTTGTGGCGCACGCAATCACTCGATATCCCTTATGAGTATAATGGTTCAGAAGATCATCGTAGTCAGAGGGGAGTGATTCAGGAACGCAGATATCCCTGATACTCTCTGGTGCTCCCTTTACGAAGAAATTGGCTCCGTTATCTCCGAATTGTCTGACGACAACACTAGCACGACGCAAATGAGAGACAAACTCGAAATTACGAAGAACTCCAAGCTCGACGGGGATCTAAAGGCCATTAGTGAGTAGATATCCGGATCGAGGATAGGCAAGGAACTTACATTTGGCCCATTCCGCTGAGCCTCGCCAACGTGAGTGGCAGGTGGTCGAGCAATGGAAGGGCTGATTGTATCGAAGTGGGCACCTGTCTGCTCCGAAGAGTTGTTACCACCCTCCTCATAAGACCAGCCGGTGAACTGAAACATCTTGACATCAAGTGGATCGCCGAGTAATTCATCGTCCACGACTCGTAAAGAATGGCAAGTCGCCATGGTGTATATCATCTTCTGCTGCTTCTCGACATCATATTCCGAATTGGCAGATGATGAAGGGACAAGCAAACCAGCAGATGTTTCAGAGATCAGATCGGAGAATCTGTGGTTGCCACCGACAGTTCTTCCACCAAGTACATCCAGTCCGTCTTCTGTGAGAGTGCCAGTCTTGTCAAAACAGACAATATCTAGTTTTCCTCCAACGTTGACTTTCTGCGGACTGATGCAGAAGATACTCTGCTTCTTCAGCCGTGATAGCGCAAAGTTCGTGCCAATTGTCAGGGTCGCTGGCAGAGCTGGTGGAACAACAATAGTAATCAGATCGAGTGCTCGGACAACAATGAGATGCCAGGCAAGGCCAAGTCGAACAAAGTTGATGAACGAGGCAACAAAACCAATCAACGCAACAACGCCCATGACAGCGATGTAACGGAAAGAGTCACGATAAAATTTGAAACCAGAAGGCTTAGGGAAAAGCATCGAGCGGACGAGCGCGCCTTTTGTGGTTGCAAATCCAGTTCTTGCAACGACAGCCAACGCGACAGCTTCATCGTCATCTACATTCTGTGGTCTTCTGGCTCTGATGATCTTCGTACCACTGAAGAGGAAGTGTTTGGCGACATGAGGGTCCACAGAAGGAGCGCTGAGATCCAAATAGCCAAGAGCTTCGTCGGTGAACGGGATTTTAGACACGGGGACAGATTCACCTTTGTGGGTGTCAGTATATTGGCTAAAGGCGGTTGGGGTTAATAGACAAACCAGTTAGCATGCTCTCGTTCACAATGCAGTCACCAGATAGCAAAATGCAATCACACGGGACTAGACTGAGAGATGGGTCAGAGAACTCGAAAACGTCGCCAGGGGCGAGATCTTGAGAGGACACGGATCGCCCTGTTCTAGTCAGCAAAAACACTCAAAGATTATTTTGGGGGAACTGAGACAACTCACAGAATCCATTTCTCAATACACGAACATCGCATTCGAAGAGTGATATCTCTCGCAAGCGCCGCATGGTCTGGAAAAATTAGCATCATGATCAAAGCCAGATAAAGACGGCAACTTACAGATTTGGTTTCCAGGACAGTAGTTGCGATGCTGAATACCGAGATAAGAAAGATACAGACGGCATAGTAGTAGTACTCGTCCATCGACCAGAGTACTAGACTAGCCACTTGAAACATATAGAATGGGTGGAAGGCCTGAGAATGAGTTAGAGATTATCTTTATTGCTCATGCCAGCGGGTCATATTTACCTCGTCCATCAGCAACTGCGGAATATTCTTCTGATGAATGTTGATGTTGTTCTTTCCAAATATCTGCTCTCTGCTGTCGCGCTCATCTGCATCCAAGCCACCTCGCATGGCCTTCGCGCTAGTCCAAGACTGATCTTTCCAACCATTGATCAAGGAGAATTTGT